>Ga0187871_10000175_pt1 | contig 57777 bp, 47 predicted proteins | sample June2016WEW_16_1_FD_132988 | JGI IMG/M metagenome (GOLD analysis project Ga0187871, IMG submission 132988) | Peatland microbial communities from SPRUCE experiment site at the Marcell Experimental Forest, Minnesota, USA - June2016WEW_16_10 | ecosystem: Environmental > Terrestrial > Soil >...
CAGTTAATCGTAGAATTATATTCAAAGTAACGTGGCGCAGGCACGCGTGCCTGCCGGCGGGCACTCTTGCCCGCCCTAAAAGGAGATTATGTTCAAGGGCTTTCAGAAACCCAAAAGACTGGTTGCCAATACCGAAACCCTTACGGAGCGGTATGGCATGTTTACCGCCCAGCCGTTTCAACGCGGCTTCGGCACCACCATCGGCAATAGCTTGCGCCGCATTCTTCTCAGCTCCATCGAAGGCGCGGCCATCACGGCGGTCCGCATCGAGGGCGTGGAGCACGAATTCAGCCCCATCCCCGGTGTGGTCGAAGACGCCACCGACATCATCCTCAACCTCAAACAGATCCCCTTCAAGATCATGGGCGAGGGCCTCAAGACCGTAACCATTTCCGTGGATCACGCGGGCGAAGTCATGAGCTCCCAGATCCAGACCGATCAGGACGTCGAAGTGCTCGACCGCAATCTGCACCTGGCGACCGTCAGCGAAGGCGGCAAGCTCAACGTCGAAATGCGTCTGAAGAGCGGCCGCGGCTACGTCAGCGCCGACAAGAACTTCGACGAAGACCTGGCCCTGGGCTACATCCCCATCGATTCCGTGCATTCGCCCGTGCGCAAGGTCAACTTCGCCGTCGAAGCCGCCCGCCTCGGCCAGATGACCGACTACGACAAGCTCACCCTGGAAGTCTGGACCAATGGCGCGGTCTCTCCCCAGGACGCCATCGGCTATGCCGCCAAGCTGCTCAAGGACCACATGTCCATCTTCATCAACTTCGAAGAGTTGCCCGAAGCCGCCGAGGATATCTCCGAACACGGTATGGACAAGATGGGCGAGATCCTGAACCGCTCCGTCGAAGAACTGGAGCTCAGCGTCCGCTCGTACAACTGCCTCAAGAACGCCAACATTCAAACCATCGGCGAACTGGTGCAGAAGACCGAAGCCGAAATGCTGCGCACCAAGAATTTCGGCCGCAAATCGCTGAACGAGATCAAGGAAATTCTGGCCAACATGGGTCTCTCGCTGGGCATGCGCGTGGATCAGCATGGCCGCCTGGTGGCGCCGCCGCCGCAACCCGCCGGCAGTATGCCGGAGTTCGACGACGAAGAGCTGCGCAACGAAGAAATCGGATAGTGGGGCAGGCTCGCAGCCTGCGGCGGCCTCGTAGGCCGCCTGAAGGGTTCAACTGAAATGCGACATAGAGTAGCCGGATATAAACTGAAACGGGACGGAGGCGCCCGCAAGTCTCTGCTGCGGGGACTGGTCACCAACGTGATCGAGCAGGAGCGTGTGATCACCACCGTACCCAAGGCCAAAGCCGTCAAGCCGCTGGTGGACCGCATGATCACGCTGGGCAAGGAAGACACGCTGCACGCCCGCCGCGAGGCCGCGCGGGTGCTCTTCACCCCCGCTTCCGTGAAGAAGCTGTTCGACACGCTGGCCACCCGTTTCGGCCAGCGCAACGGTGGCTACACGCGCATCGTGCGCCTGGGCCCCCGCAAAGGCGACGGCGCTGAAGTGGCTATGATCGAGCTGGTCGGCTCCGAACTGGTCAAGCGCGCCGCCGAACGCGCCAAGCGCAAGGAAGAACGCGAACGCGCCGCACGCGAAGGCCGCGACGTGGAAGAAAAAGAGTAAAAGCCTTCGCCAGCCTCAGACAGGCCCGGCATTCAGAATCGCCAGATACCTGTCGTACGCAAATAACCGCCGCCGCTGCTTGCCCGTAATCTCCCGGAGCATTCCCAATCGCTGCATATGCGCAAACGACTTCGCCACCGTTGGCGCCGAAATTCCGAGCTTTTCCGAGGCGCCCGGTATCGAACAAATTGGGCTCGTTTGCAGGAATTCGTGAATTCGCCGCACAGACGCCGACGCCCGGCCCAATTCCTCTATGCGTCGTTCGTCCGCGCTGAAGAGGTCCACAATCTTCCGGGCTGTGGCGGCAGCCTGATCGGCGGTCTCCTTCACCCCATCCAGGAAAAACTCCAGCCAGCCTTCCCAATCGCCCTCGGTCCGCACGCGGTCGAGCAATTCGTAATATCGCCGCCGATGCGTCTTGAAATACAGACTGAGATACAAGATCGGCTCCCGCAATGCGCCGGCGGCGCATAGCAGAAACACGATCAAGAGGCGTCCCGCACGGCCGTTTCCATCGAGGAACGGGTGGATCGATTCGAACTGCACTTGAACCAATCCGGCCTTCACCAGCACCGGCAAATCCGGCCTGTCGGCGTGCAGGAACAGCTCAAGCGCGCCCATCGTCTCCATCACCTTGTCCGGCGGTGGCGGAACGAAATGGGCGTTGCCGGGGCGCGTGCCGCCAATCCAGTTCTGGCTGCGGCGAAACTCGCCCGGTAGCTTGTCGCTGCCGCGTCCCTTGGCCAGCAATATCTCAAGAAGTTCCCGGATCAGCCGCAACGACAGAGGGAACCCCTCGCGCAGCCACCGTTGCCCGTGTTCAATGGCCGCCACGTAGTTGGAGACCTCCTGCACATCGTGGAGCGGAACACCGGGCGCCCCGGCGTTCTCAAACAGCAGAAGGTCGGATAAGGAAGATTGGGTGCCCTCGATTTGAGACGACAGCACGGCTTCCTTTCGCACGTACATATAAACGAGATGGGGGAAGTTGGGCAGTGCCGATGCCAGCCCGTCGAGCCGGCCCAGGGCCTGATTAGCCCGCTCCAGTCTGACCTGTAGGTCCGCCAACCGCACCGGCGGTTTTGGCGGCAGCGGCGGAGGCACAAACGCGCGCACCTTTTCACCGGCCACCGCAGTGACGATATACGTGCCCAACCGCGCGGACCGGTTACCCGGCACTAGCGGAGCCATCCTTTCGTTAGCAAATCCATAACGAAGTATACGTCACTTTTCTTTCGTTAGCCAAAGGCGGCCTGCGAGGCCGCCGCAGGCTGCGAGCCTGCCCCACTAAGAAGCGCGCGCCACGCTATAATCCGGCTATGTCATCTGAAATAGCGCCGCGCCGCGGATTCCTGCAACGTATTGCCGGACTGGCGGGACTCTCGGCCGCGGCATCGTCCGCCAGCGCCCAGACCGGCCCGAACGCCGCCGGCGATTATCCCTTCCTGCCGCGTTACGCGCGCGCCCAAAATTACCGTTCGCTCAAACAATCCAGTTTCGACCGCACCGGCGGCAATGCCGACGCCTGGCCGATCGAGGCCGGCGCCACGCGCGAGCTATTCGCCTCCGAAGGCCCCGGCGTCATCACGCATATCTGGTTTACGATTGCCGCCAGGAGTGACAATCACCTGAAAGAGATCGTCATCCGCATCTACTGGGACGGCCAGGCCAAGCCCAGCGTGGAGGTACCCGTGGGCGATTTCTTCGGATTGAACCTGGGGCAATACTTCGTCTATCAGTCGGCCTTCCTGAATTGTTCCTCGGTTAAAGCCCTGAACTGTTACTTCGCCATGCCCTTCCGCAGATCGGCGCGCATCACTGCCACCAACGAGAGCGCGCGGCGCGTGGACGCATTCTATTCCAATATCGATTACCAGATCGTGCCCGCGCTTCCCGACGAGGTGCTCTACTTCCATGCGCAATACCGGCAAGCTGCGCCGAATAAGCCCACCACCAACGATTGGCGGACCAACGGGGACGCCAACAAGCTGAAAAACCTCGACGGAGAGGACAACTACGTCTTTGCCGAAACACGCGGGCGCGGACACCTGATGGGAGTGACCTTGGGTGTCCTGCAGAATCAGGATTACTGGATGGGCGAAGGCGATGACATGATCTTCGTGGACGACGAGAACCACCCCGTGATCACGGGCACCGGGACTGAGGATTATTTCAACGGCGCATGGGATTTCGACGGCGTGCCCTTCGCGCATCTCTACACCGGAGCGCCCTTCATCGTCGAACCGGAGCGCGCGGGCGGCCGGTATTGCCTGTACCGCTGGCACGCCGACAATCCGATCGTGTTCACCAAGTATCTGAAGTACACCATCGAGCACGGCCATGCGAATCACCGGGCCGATAATTACTTCTCCGTGGCTTATTGGTATCAGGCCGGACCCTATACGGATTTCCCGGAGCTGCCGTCCGCGGAGAGCCGCATTCCCAGGTTAAAAGCCGTTCCAGGTCCCGGCGGCGCGCAGCCCGCCTGACTGGGATGCCAAAGTGGCCGGACTCCAGTCCGGATGGCCTCGCCAACCCTGTCGACCTGCGAGGGGCGGGGCTAAGCTAAAGCCGCGCGCGGGATAAATCCCGCCCCCCCGAAGCCTGGGGGTCCGACCCGCAACCGATTTATGGGATCGCGAGCCGCGCGGCGGGCTTCGCGGCCACCGCATGCTTTTCGCCGGCGCCCGCCCACAGGTACATGGACGCGTACGCCCGCCAGGGCCGCCAGGCTTCGGCGCGCCGCTCCAGTTCGCCAGGGTTCTTCAAATCCAGCGCGCGCAACAGACCGAGATCGCCGGATGGGAACGCATCGGGTTCGCCCAGCGCGCGCATCGCCACATATTGTGCCGTCCATTTTCCAATGCCGGGAATCTCGCACATGCGGGCCAATAAATCCGCGGAGTCGACCACTCCCTCAAAGCGGATCTGGCCATCCGAAACGGCTCGGGCGAGAGCGCGAATAGTCTCGGAGCGAGCCTTAGTCAGGCCCACGCCGGCCAGATTCGCATCGGCCAGAACCTCGGCTGACGGGAAGACATGGGTAAGACCGCCCGCCGCGGGGAGATGCTGCCCAAACGTTCGCGCCAATCGGCCCGCAAGCGCCGTAGCGCCCTGTACTGTAATCTGCTGGCCGAGAATCGCACGAATCGCCAGCTCAAAACCATTCCAACAGCCCGGTACACGCAGCCCCGGGTTTGCCTCCATGCGCATCGCCAGTACCGGATCGGCCGCCAGACCTTGCGCGATGGCCGCCCAATCCGCGTTCAGATCGAACATCGCCCGTATGCGCTCGACGATCAGGAAAAGCGCTCGCGGATCGCCGAATTGAACACGCGCCGCGAGGCCGTCATGGGCCCCGTCCAGCGCGACCTGCAGCCAACCGTGATTGCCATTCAAGGAAATCGACCGGCGGTAGCCGGCGGCCCCAACCTCTTCCACGCCGGGCGTGGCCCGCGGCGCCAGGAACCGCAGCATGCTATTCCAGTTGTAAGGCGGCCGGAAACGCAGGCGAAAGCAGTACTCATTTTCCAACGGGACACCGGTCTGGCGCGAGAGACGCCGGATTTGCGTCGGCGTGCGGCGATACACCTTCCGGATCGCGGCGTTGAACCGGCGCACGCAACCGAAACCGGAGGACAGCGCCACTTCACTCATGGGCAAAGCCGTTTCGTCGATGAGCTTCTTCGCGAAGTCCAGACGGCGGGTTTGCGCCACCGCGCTGGGCGTGGCTCCCAGGTGTTGCAGAAAGAGGCGGCGAAGATGGCGCGAGCCCACTCCCAGGTGTTCCGCCAGAGCCTCCACGCCGCCGTCCGCCAGGCCACTTTCCGAGATCAGCCGCAAGGCCCGCGAAACCGTATTGGGCGTGCCCAGCCAGGCTGGAGTTCCGGGCGAGCATTCCGGACGGCAACGCAAACAGGGACGAAAACCCGCCTCCGCCGCCGCGGCCGCGCTCGGATAATAGCGCACATTCTTCTCCTTGGCGGTTGGCGCGGGACAAATCGAACGGCAGTAAACCCCGCTGGTAACCACGCCGATGAAAAACTTGCCGTCAAAACGGGCATCCCGCGACAGCCGCGCGCGGGAACATACCTGCCAATCGATCTCCATGTCCTGCACCACGCTTTCCATCCATGTTTCAATCCATGTTTCAATCCATGTTTCAATCAATCATTCAATCCATGATAGCCGCTCCCCGCGGGAGGACTGGACGTTTTCGGACCAGGGTGTCGAGCCGCGCCGTAGGGTCCCTTCCCGCGTCTCGCTATTTGCCTGGCCCTTGCGTTTCATAGTAATCGGATATTAAACTATCTATTCAGAGTGGTATCCGCGACGGCGGCATCCGCGCATGGGCGGGATGACGCGATCCACGCGCCGCCCCTGAACGATTTCTCGGGGAGCGCCCCGCGATGGCATGCACGAGAGCGCGCTCCCGCCAGCCGGCTGCCCCGCTCCGGAGGAGGTTTAACGAATGGAGAAGATCTGGCTCAAGAGCTACCGGGCCGGTGTTCCGGCAGAAATCGACCTCGATGAATATACTTCCCTCAACGATCTGCTCGCGCAAAGTTGCCGAAAGTTCCGCGATCTCCCGGCCTTCCGCAATCTCGGCACCACCATCACGTATGCCGAACTCGACCGGCTGAGCCGCCACTTCGCCGCCTGGCTGCAAAGCCTGGGCCTGGCGAAGGGAGCGCGCGTCGCCCTGATGATGCCGAATCTGCTGCAGTATCCCGTGGCGCTGTTCGGGGCGCTGCGCGCGGGCATGATTGTGGTGAACGTGAATCCGTTATACACGGCGCGCGAATTGGAGCACCAGCTTAGGGACTCCGGCGCCGAGGCGATCGTCATCCTGGAGAACTTCGCGCACGTGTTGGAGAAAGTGGTGGCGAACACCGCCGTCCAGCATGTGGTGACCACGCAGGTTGGCGACCTGCTGCGGCCGCACCGCCGGCTGCTGGTGAACTTCGCCGTGAAGCACATGAAGAAGATGGTGCCGGAATGGCACATCGGGGGCGCCATCGGATTCCGGGCCGCACTCGAACGGGGCTCCCGCGCGCCGCTCGACGAAGCCACGCCGTCGCACGCCGATATCGCCTTCCTGCAATATACCGGCGGCACCACGGGGAGGTCCAAAGGCGCCATGCTGACGCACGGAGGCCTGGTGGCGAATATGCTGCAGGCGCGTGAATGGTCTCGCGGCATCCTCGAAGAGGGCCGCGAAATCGTGGTGACGGCGCTGCCCATGTACCATGTCTTTTCCTTGACCACCAACTGCCTGCTATTTATCAAGCTTGGCGCCATCAATCTGCTGATTACGAATCCCAAAGACATGCCCGAGTTCGTGAAGGAGTTGAGCAAAACGCCTTGGACGGTCATTACGGGCGTGAACACGCTATTCAACGGACTGCTGAACACGCCGGGATTCGCGGCGTTGGATTTCAGCAGTTTGAAATTTGCGCTGGGCGGCGGCGCCGCGGTGCATCGCACGGTGGCCGAACGGTGGCAGGCGGTCACGGGCAAGCACATTTTGCAGGGCTATGGGCTGACCGAAACGTCGCCCTTCGTTTCGTGCACGCCGCTGGATACGAAATACTCTCCAACCATCGGCCTGCCGCTGCCATCCACGGAAATCGCCATCATGGACGATGAAGGCCATGAACTGCCGACCGGCGCCGAGGGCGAGATCTGCATCAAGGGTCCCCAGGTGATGGCCGGCTATTGGCAGATGCCCAGCGAAACCGCGGCCGCCTTCACGCCCGACGGATGGCTCCGCACCGGCGACATCGGCGTGATGGACGAAGACGGCTTCATGCGCATCACGGACCGCAAGAAGGACATGATTCTGGTTTCCGGCTTCAACGTCTATCCGAATGAAATCGAGAACGTCATCGCCGCAGTGCCGGGCGTGGTCGAATGCGGAGTGATTGGCGTACCCGATATCATCGCGGGCGAAGTCGTCAAGGCCTTCGTCGTGTCGAGCGACCCAAGCCTCTCGGCGGACCAGATTGTGGCCTCCTGCCGGCAGAACCTGACCAATTACAAGGTGCCCCGGATGGTCGAGTTCCGGAATGAATTGCCGAAGACGCCGGTGGGCAAAATTCTGCGCAGGGAGTTGCGCGCCCTGGCTATCGCGGACCAAGCCAGCCAGATGGGACAGGCGGCTCCGCCCGCCATGGCGAGCAGCGCGCGGCTCTGACTGGCTCTCTCCAGAAACCCACTCGCCAACCTGTCGATTTGCGATGTGCGGGGCTGAAGCCCCGCGCGGGATAAATCCCGCCCCCCAAGGCTTTGGGTTTCCTGAAGCCTGAGGCTATGCCCAAGACCTGGAGTCAGGGCGCGGTTTCCTATCAGCCAGCACTGTTAAGCCGTCCGGCAGTCCGCCATCGGAATGCTACGCTTGTATGGAGGAGCCGATCTGTCCACCGCACCCCATACCGCTATCCCCCAGCGCTTCGCCGCATTGGCTTTCAAGTTACAACGGACGAAGAAAACAAAGGCCAAAATGGCCTTGTTGGTTCCGGAAAGCCTTGGTTTGCCGGCCTCCCTCCGCGCCGGTGCGGCGCCCTCCGCCCTTCCATCGAACAAAACCGCCGCGCATGCGTAATAAACTAGTGGTTCGCGCGTCACCATTAGCGCGACCCAGGCGCGCGCCAGCCCATCGGTGCCGCCTTCATCTAAACGGTTGATTTCAATGAAACTATTTCAAACGCCGCTTCGAGTATTGGTTATTCTTCTGGTCTTATGCGGGTGCGCGGCAGCCCAGCAGGAGATTAGCATCCAACCGCCCACCGGAGGATGGAGCCGCGTCACCGGCCCTTACCGCGCCGGAAGCGTACCGTCCATCCGGCTGGAGAACTCCTCCCGCTTGGCATCGCTGATCCGCGCGGGCAATCTTTATCTCTCGGCGCACGATGTGGTGGCGCTGGCGATCGAAAACAATATCGACGTGGAAATCCAGCGATATGGCCCCCTGCTGGCGCAGCAAGTGCTCCGCCGCGCGCAAGCCGGCGGCGCGTTGCGCGATGTCGGTCTGGCGGTGGCCGCCGGTCCCTCCAGCGTCAGCCTGCAAGGCGTCAGTATAAACGCGTCCGGCGGCGTCGGTCTCAGCGCGGGCAGCGGAGTCGGCTCCGGCGGCGGTATCACCACCCAGTTGGGCCCCGCTATTCCATCCTTGGATCCAACGCTGCTGGGCGTCGCCAGCTTCGGACATACCACCGTTCCGGAGAACAACGAAGTAGTCTCCGCAATTCCCGTACTCGTGGAAACCACGCGCTTCTATGAGGCCCAGTATGTGCAGAACTTCGAATTCGGTCTGACCGCCCAACTGACTTACGTCAGCACGCGCGTGGGGGTGAATAGCCCGACTTTCGACTTGAATCCCTATACCTCCGGCGATCTCGACCTGGTTTTGACGCAGAACCTGCTGCAAGGCTTCGGACGGGCGGTGAACGGCCGGAACATCCGGGTGCAGAGGAATAACGTGAAAGTCAGCGCGCTGCAATTCAAGCAGCAGATCGTCTCCACCGTATCCGCCGCGCTGAACCTCTATTGGGACCTGGTCAGTTTCGACGCCGACGTGCGCGCCCGATTGCGGGAGGTGGCCACCGCGCAGCAACTCTTGGACGACAACAAGAAGCTGGTGCAGTTCGGAACCGCGGCGCCGATCGAAATCACGCGCGCCGAGTCCCAGTTGTATGCCAGCCAGCAGGACCTGGTCACTTCCCAGACCAACCTGATGCAGCAGGAAACCATTTTGAAGAACTACCTGAGCCGCAACGGTGTGGCGGACGCCGGCTTGACCAACTTGCATATCGTGCCGCTCGATAAGTTCCGGATTCCCGAGAAGGATGAAGCCCGGCCGCTCGAAGACTTGATCCACCAGGCTCTGGCCGCACGCCCCGAGATGGAGCAGCTCCGTCTGAACCTGGCGAGCAACCAGATGAACCTGGTGGGCATCAAGAACTCTCTGAAACCTACGTTGCAAGCCTTCGCGGAAGTGACTAACAACGGTCTGGCGGGAGCGCTTACGGCCCAGGGACTCGCGTTGGGCGGCAGTGGTCCGCTGGTTGGCGGATATGGCGATCTGCTGTCCCAGATCTTTCGCCGGGATTATCCGAACTATTCCGCGGGCGTCTCGCTCAACATACCGCTGCGCAATCGGGCCGCACAGGCGGACTATGCGACCAGTCTCCTGCAATTGCGTACCAGCGAGCTGAACCTGCGCAAGAATATCAACCAGATCCGGGTGGACGTGCAGAACGGCATGGTCGGTCTGCAACAGGCGCGCGCGCGCTATGAGGCCGCGGTGAAATCCCGCGTGCTGCAGGAGCAGACCCTGGCCGGCGATCAAAAGAGGTACGCGCTGGGCGCCACCGTGGCCTTCCAGGTGGTACAGGACCAGCGCGATCTGGCCAACGCGCAGTCGAGCGAAGTGCAGAGCATGGCGAACTATACGCATGCCCGCATTGCCTTGGACCAGGCGCTGGGCGCCACGCTGGATGTGAATGAGGTGTCCATCGACGAAGCCTTGAAGGGGCAGGTCTCCCAGCCATCGGCGCTGCCCGCGGATCTGCCCAAGGAGGAGCGCCCATGACCCGGCCAATGCCACTTAATAGTGAGGCAGACCTCCGGGTCCGCGCGGGTGCTCCAGGACCCGCTCCTGGCCGGCGTGGACGCCGGCCGCAGGACTCTCCGGAAGCCCACTCGCCAACCTGTCGATTTGCAAGGTGCGGGGCTAAAGCCCCGCGCGGGATCAATCCCGCCCCCCAAGGCTTTGGGTTTCCGCCCGCCCCAATAATACTCGCCGCCGTCCTGTGCGCCTCCGCCGCCTTCGCGCAACAGACGTCCATCGCTCCCACCGCGCCGCGCGCTCCCGCCATCCTGCGCCCGTACCTGGCGCCGGAGGTTCCGCCGGTGCGCGAGGCTAACTCCCCGCGGCTGAGCGAACTGGTCCGCGCCGGAACCCTTTATCTCACCGTGCAGGATGCCATTGCGCTCGCGCTGGAGAACAATATCGACATCGAGGTCGCCCGCTACAATCCGCTGATCCTATCGTGGAACGTCACTCGTTCCGAAGCGGGCGGCGCATTGCCCGGCGTGCCCAGCAGCGCCTCGCAGGCCGGATCGGTGGCCTCCGGGCAGGGCGTGGCGGGCAGCTTGCAGGCCGCCGGCCAAAGCATACTGGGAACCGGCGCGGCGCGCGCCGGGTCGACTAACGCCACCATTTCGCAAATAGGACCCATCACCCCAACCCTGGATCCTATTGTTCAGGAGACCAGCACTTTCAGCCACATCACCACCGTGTATCCGGACGCGCAGGTGAGCATCTCGCCGGCCGTGGTCGACGTGACTCGAACTTCCACCGCCAGCATTCAGCAAGGCATACTTACCGGCGGCACCGTAAACTTGACCTACAGCGACCACTACTTGAATGAGAATTCCCCGTCCGATACGCTAAACCCGACTTCGGCCCCGGCACTGTCCCTCTCCGTATCGCAGTACCTGTTGAACAGCGCCGGCATCGCCGTCAACGCGCGCTTCATTAATGTAGCCAAAATGAACCGGGACGCCTCGGACCTGGCTTTCCAAACCACGGTCACCAACACCGTCTCCCAGGTATTGAATGCCTACTACTCCCTCGAAGCGGCTTATGAAGACGTGAAAGCCAAGAGAAACGCCGCGGAGACCGCTACCACGTTTCTGGCAAACGTGAGGGAACAAGTGCGCATCGGATCGCTGGCGCCTTCGGAAACGATCAATGCCGAGAGTCTGGCCATTACCGCCCAACAGGCTCTGGTGGATGCCGAAACCACCGTGCAACAGCAGGAGATTCAATTGAAGAACCTGCTCAGCCGCAACGGGACCGCCGATCCGGTTCTGGCCGGCGCGCGTATTCTGCCCGTCGATCCCATTCGGATCCCAGAGCATGACGACTTCCCGCCGCTGGAGGACCTGGTGAAGCAGGCTCTTACGAACCGCACGGACCTAGCGAGTGAACGGGAAAACGAAGCTGCCAAGGTGGTCAGCAACCTGGGGACCAAGAATGGAATCCTGCCGTTCGCCGAGGTGCTCGGCAGCGAGAGCCAGGCGGGCTTAGCCGGAACCGAAAGGACGGTGTTCTTCAATGGCACGCCGGTGACGTCCTTTCCCGTCTTCAAGGGCGGTATAGGTACGGCCCTCGGCCAAGTGTTCCGCCGCGACTTCCCCTCCGAAAACATCACCGCGGGGTATGAAATGGCTGTCCGAAACAGGCAAGCGCAGTCCGACTATGCCATCGACCAGTTGACTCTCCGCCAGACCCAGTTGAGCAACCGCAAGGACCTCAATCAAGTGCAGGTGGATGTGCAGAACTTCGTCATCGCCTTGCGCCAGGCGCGCGCCCGCTACGATGCCGCCGTCCGCAACCGGATGCTGCAGGAACAATTGTATGCGAGCGAGCGGAAGCGGTTCGAATTGGGAGCGTCCATCCCGTACAACGTGGCCCAACAGCAGCGGGATCTGATGACGGCCCAAAGCTCGGAGATGGCGTCCCTGGTCGCCTACGTTAGCGCGCGCATCGCTCTGGACCGCACCACGGGCGCCATCCTAGCGGCCAATCACGTGTCGCTGGCCGAGGCGCAACAGGGCAAAGTCATGCGCGAATCGGCGATTACGGAGCCGGCCTCACGGAAGTAGTGAGCCGCATGGATTGCGCCCCGCCACCCTCCAACACTATCGGACCTGCGTTTTTCCGCCCATGCCGGGCACCCTCCGAGCGAAGTTCGCCCCGCGAAACTGAGAATGCTCCCCGCCCGCCTCACTTATAATAAATAAGCATGTCCTCGCTGTCCATCGACCTCGCCAGTCCGGATTCGATCGCTAAATATGAGCCGGTGATCGGTCTGGAAGTGCACGTCCAACTGGCCACCGCGACAAAAATCTTTTGCGGCTGCCCTACCAGTTTCGGCGCGCAGCCCAACAGCAACGTTTGCCCTGTCTGCCTGGGCCTGCCGGGCGCGCTGCCGGTGCTGAATGGCGCGGCCGTCGAACTGGCCATTCAGGCAGCCCTGGCCCTGAACTGCCAGGTCCGTCCGGTTTCCCGCTTCGCGCGCAAGAATTATTTTTATCCCGACCTGCCCAAAGGCTACCAGATCTCCCAATACGAGGAACCTCTCGCCGAGCATGGCTGGGCCGAAATCTCCGTGGATGGCGCGCCGAAACGCATCGGCATCACCCGCGTCCACATGGAAGACGACGCCGGCAAGAGCATCCACGAGGGCTTTCGCGATTCCGACCGCTACACCTATGTGGATCTCAATCGGTCCGGAACGCCCCTGATCGAAATCGTCACCGAGCCGGATATGCGCGATTCCGCGGAGGCCTACGATTTCCTGACCGGTCTGAAGCAGACGCTCGAATTTCTGAATGTCTCCACCTGCGATATGGAGAAAGGTCACCTGCGGTGCGACGCCAACGTATCGGTGCGGCTGAAGGGTGCGGCCCAGTTCGGCACGAAGGCGGAAGTGAAGAACCTGAATTCTTTCCGCTTTCTCAAACTGGCGCTGGACCACGAAATCGCCCGCCAAGTCGGCATTCTGGAAGCCGGCGGCACGATCCCGCAGGAAACGCGCCTTTTCAATCCCGAAACCGGCGAGACCGCCACCATGCGCAGCAAGGAACATGCGCACGATTACCGTTACTTTCCCGAGCCGGATCTCGCGCCTCTGCGCATCGCCGGCGCGTGGCTCGACGAAATCCGGTCGCGCATGCCCGAGTTGCCCACGCGCAAACGCGCCCGCTTCATGGAGAGCTACGGCCTAAGTCCTTACGACGCGGACGTGCTGACCGCCAGCCGCGGCATCGCCGAATATTACGAGCGGGCCGCCGCCGCGGCCGGAGAACCCAAAACCGCCGCCAATTGGGTGATGGGCGACCTGATGGGCGCGCTCAACGCCGAAGGCAAGGAAATTACGGACTCGCCCGTGGCGCCCGAGCGCCTAGGCGAGCTGGTGGCCCTGATCCGCAACGGCCAGATCTCCGGCAAGATCGCCAAAGAAGTCTTCGTGAAGATGTTTTCGACCGGCGAATCGGCCGCGGCAATCGTCGAGAGAGAGGGACTGCGGCAGATCAGCGATACTGGCGCTCTCGAGCGGATCGTCGACCAAGTACTGCAACAGAATACCAAACAGGTGGAGCAGTACAAAAGCGGCAAAGCGACGGTACTCGGCTTCCTGGTCGGCCAGGTAATGAAGGCGTCCCGCGGCCAGGCGAATCCCGGCGTAGTGAACGACTTACTAAAGAACAAGCTATGTTAAAAGAAGGCGATACAGCTCCTGACATTCGGTTACAGACCGACTCCGGCGAACCGTTCGACTTAGTCAGTGCGCGAGGCAAGAAGGTGGTACTATTCTTCTATCCCAAAGCCAGCACGCCGGGCTGCACGGTGGAAGCCTGCGAGTTCCGGGACACCTATAAGAAGTTCGATAAGAAGGGAGTTGTGGTGCTCGGGATTTCCAAGGATACGCCGAAGGCTCAGACTACCTTCAAGGTTAACCAGAAACTGCCTTACACACTGCTTTGCGATGTGGACAAGAAGGTCGTGGAAGCTTACGGTGTATGGAAAGAGAAGAACATGTACGGCAAGAAGGTAATGGGCATCGAGCGCACCACTTTCGCGATCGACGAGCGGGGCAAGATCAGCAAGATCTTCACGAAGGTCAAGCCGGCCGGCCACGCGGAAGAGGTGCTCGCGGCGTTGTAGGGCGGCTGCACGGCGAGCTTTGCTCGCCGGCGACCGCAAGAGTGCGGTCGCGGCAGGCACGAGTGCCTGCGCCACGGCCTATGTCACTTAGTCAGGCCGCCTACCATTACTTTCACCTCATCCCGCTCGAGCACCCAGCGCTTCGCGCTTACGTCCCAGTAACGCAGCGAGTCCGCCGGCAAGGGGATCTCCACCGTCTTAGTTTCGTTCGGCGCCAGTGTCACGCGGCGAAAACCGCGCAGTTCCTTGGCGGGCCGGTCCACGGCGGATTTCAGATGCTTCACATAGAGCTCGACGACTTCATCGCCTAGCCGCTTCCCGGTATTGCGGACATCCACGCTCACCGATCGCCCGGCACTGACTCGTAATTTAGAATACTTAAAGGTCGTGTAACTCAGCCCATACCCGAACGCGTACAATGGATCGCCCTTGAAATACATATAAGTGCGCCCGTGCCGTACGTCATAATCCATCATCTCAGGCACCTGGTCGAGCGACTTAGGCCAAGTCTGGACCAGCCGCCCCCCGGGATTGTAGTCGCCGAACAGCACATCCGCGATGGCCGAACCCATTTCCTGCGAATTATGCGTCATGTGCAGAATCGCCGGCAGATTCTCCTGGCTCCAGTTAATCGCGAACGGGAAGCTCGCCACCAGCACCATCACGGTCTTCGGATTGGCCGCGTACACCTGCTTCACGAGCTCTTCCATCTCCAGATTAATGGCCCGCCGGTCCACCGCTTCCTTGCCGTCGCTAGGCGTCGGGCACTTCTCCCAGCCGGCATCGCACGTGGTGTGGTTCCCCACGAATACCAGTGCCACGTCCGACTCTTTCGCAGCCTTCACCGCCGCGTCATTGTCGTTATTCGCGGCATAGTTTATAGTGACGCCGGAGCCCAGCTTGGCCCTGATACCTTCGAGCGGAGTAATCGTGTAAGGCGGCGTCCCGCTGTACCAATCCAGCAGGACCTGGTCGGCGCGCGGCCCGATCACCGCGATCGATTTCAGCTTCGACTTATCCAGCGGCAGGAAGCCGCCGGCATTCTTCAGCAGTACCACTGACTCCAGCGCCACCTGCCGAGCTACTTCCTTGTGACCCGCCGTCTTCCAGGCATCCGCTTCGCCCACCAGTTTCGAATAGGCCACGCGCTCCGGCGGATCCAGCAGCCCCAGCCGGATCATGACCCGGAATTCACCTTTGATCACATCGTCGATGTCCGCTTCCGTCAGCAGCTTTTCCTTCAACGCATCGTTGACCGGCGCCTGGAAACGGTCGAGAAACTGATTGATCCCGGCCTTCACCGCGCCCGCCGCGCCCTCACTCAATTTGGGGTAGTACCGATGCAAGGTAACTAAGTTGCGCAACGATCCCGCGTCGGTACAGACGATCCCATCCACGCCCCACTCCTTCATCGTGATCTCTCTCAGGATAGGGTTCACCGTCATCGGAATGTGGTTCCACGCATTGTAAGCCGCCATGTAAGCGCGCGACCCGCCATCCAGCACGCCCATGCGGAACGGGACCGAGTAATACTCGCGCAGCAGCCGTTCATCAAAGTCCGATGACGACCCGCCGCGCCCGTTCTCATTGCTGTTAGCCAGGAAGTGCTTCATCAGCGAAGCGGTGAGCCAATAATGCGGATCGTCGCCCTGCAGGCCCCGCACCATGGCGGTCACCATCGTGCCATTGAAGAAGGGATCTTCTCCGAAGCATTCCTCGGTCCGCCCCCAGCGCGGGTCGCGGCCCAAGTCGGCATTGGGTGCGCGCACGACCAGTCCGCCGCGATGCAAGCTCTGATAGATGTAGCGCGTCTCGTTCCCTTCCACGCCGCCTGCTTTGCGGATCAGGTCCGGATCCCAAGTCTCGCCCATGCCGATCGCCTGCGCGAATTGCGTGGTGGGAACCGGCGTATTCCCAGGCCGTTCCCAATGGCCCGGGCCGCCCAGCGCGAGGCCATGCAGGCCCTCCACATGACCGGTTCCCTGGATGCCCAGCCGCGGCACGTTCGGACGCGTGCCCAGGCAAGCGACCTTCTCGTCCAGGGTCATGAGCGAGACGATGTTGTCTACCCGCTGCTCCATCGGCAGATCGGGGTTTTGGAAAGGATACTGGTAAGGGCCGTCGGCGGCGGCCAGCCAGCGCATCGGGAGCAGGACGACAGCGGCCAGGGTGATGGGTCTCATGAAACCACTATTATCACCCCGGGGAACGGGGGGTTCGGCCGGCAGGCGCTTGCCGGTGGGCCCTGGAATTGGCTTTCGATTGGGCCTTTTGTTGAAAACAAAGGGTCAAATTGGGTTTGTTTGGAAATTTTTGGCGCCTGTCCAAGGCGGCCGTGCTTTTCTTGATTTCGTGTAACATTTTGTAACATCCAGTCCGAACTGATGGTTTTTGGCCGCGCGGACATCCGCGCCCTTACCCACGCGGAGTGAGGATAGCATAGCGGCGGCGGAAACCCGGCGGACCGTTTGGCGTTGCGCGTTTGTTTTCAGTTTGCAGGAGGCGGCGAGCGGCGCGTGATTGGCAAGCGCGCGCCCCGCTTGAGCTATGGCAGAACCAGGAATGGGCCGGCGCTGCGGAGCAAGCCGCCGGGAGTGGCTACGTCGATTTCGCCGACGGTGGCGCCGGCTGGTACGGTGGCCATTAGTTGGGCAGGCGAGACGATATGATATGCGGCCGGCGTCCCGTTAAAGCTGACACCGGTGGTACCCGCGAGATCCGATCCGAGAATACTAATGACCGCTCCCACCTTGGCGGAATGGGGCAGCGCTCTGACGAAGGGGCCGAGCCCCACAGACAGGCTGAAGGCCGTGCCGCAGGTGCCGTTCTGCGCGTCGGTGCAGGAGTCGTTCGTGCCGCCGATAGCGGTTGTCCCGTAGAAATCCCCATTAGTGGCCTGGACCAGCCGCGCGAAAGAGTCCTCGCCGTCCGCGCAATTCACGCCTTGGGAGCAGAAGCCATACAGGGTCTTCAGCGTGCCGTGGGGGGAGATGCTGAAGACTGTGCCGCCGCCGAGGCCGTAGTATCCCGTGTTGGGGCCGCCATTTGTGGTCGTGCCGTAGAAGTTGCCGTCGGTGGCCTGGACCAAACCCCCTAGGGGGTGATCGCCGTCCGCGCAACCGCTCTCGGAGCAGAAGGTATAGAGGGTCGTGAATGTGCCGCGGGGGGTAATTCTGAAGACCGTCCCAGAGTTACTAGGGAAGCCCCAGGTGGTTCCGTAGAAATCTCCATCGATGGCGCGAACGAGCCCCGCCCTGGGGTAGGAACCGTCGGCGCAAAGGCCGTCGGGCTCTTGGGCGCAGAAGCTATGTAGCGATGTAAACGCGCCACTCGCGGCGATTTTGAAGACTGTGCCGCCGCCGACGCCCTCGGGTCCGATGTTGGCTCCGCCAAACCCGGTTGTTCCGTAGAGATCCCCATTGCCGGTCAGAACGAGTCCCGGATTGGGGTATTCGCCGTCCGTGCATATGCCGTTGGATGCAACCTGCGAACAGAAGTTGTATAGCGTGGTCAGGGTTCCGCCGGGCGTGAGTTTGAAGACCGTCCCACAGCCTGCGGTTGAGGGACAGATCCCGCCAAAACCGGTGGTGCCGTAGAGGTCTCCATTGGCGGCTTGGACCAACCCCTCGGGATCGCGGCCGTCCGCGCATCCGCTCTGGGAGCAGAAGCTGTACAGCGTGGTCAGCTTGCCGGCCGGGGTAATCTTGAAGACCGTGCCATAGCCGCTGTAAGGGCCGGTGGAAAGGCCGTTGGCCCCGCCATAAAAGGTTGTACCGTAGAGGCTGCCATCACTGGCGAGTAACAGCGCGTTGGGGCCATCGCCGTCCAGGCACTCACTCTTGGCGCAGAAGTCGTAAAGCGTTGTCAGAGTGCCACCGAGGGCGATTTTGAAGACCGTGCCACCGCATGGGTAGTTGCATTTAGTCCCGGCGTACGAGGTTGTCCCGTAAAGGCTCCCGTCAACGCCTTGGACCAGAGCTCCGATGGGATATTCGCCGTCGGCGCCGTCGAAGCTGTGCAGCGTGGTGAAGGTCTGGGCAGGCAGGGCCATCGCGGCCGCCGCGCACAGCGTGAAAACGGCATACGTCCGATTTCTCCAGTTCAATTTACCCCCGGTAGCGGGCCTACGAGGCCCGCGCAGGCTGCGAGCCTGCCCCACTATGCAATTCAGCCTTGATTGGCGGCTAAAGCGTCCTCCACCGTCCCGCAAAACTGGAAAATGGTGTCCAGCCGCGTGACCCGGAAGCATTCCCGCACGTACCCCTGCGCGCCCGCCATCCACAGCCGGCCGCCGCTCTCCTGCACTTTATTCAGACAGTAGATGAACCGCCCGATACCGGTGCTGTCGATGCGCTTCACGCCGGTCATGTCGAAGACAATGCGCCGCACGCCTTGTTCCAGCGCGTCGTTCAGCGCCGCCTCGATTCGCTCGCCATCGGGCCCGCGCATCACGCTGCCCTCGAGCGAGATCGCCACCGTCCCCGGCGCAACTTCCTTTTGATTGATTTCCAGTGCCATGGAGCGCTGTCCCCCACCAGTATATGCCGGATGGGTCTTTTTGCGGGGGCCCTGCGTATACCGATTGGTGGTATGATCCTCGCGGCGACTATGAATCCGGAGGCTTTCAGCGGCGCGCAAGATGCTATCGCCCGCATGCGGCGGGGCGATCCCGACGCCTTCGCGGCCATGATCTCGCGCTACCAGCACAGGCTGTACCGCTATTTGCTGCGCCTGGTGCGGGAACCCGCGGCAGCCGACGACCTGTTCCAGCAAACCTGGCTGCGCGTGATGGAGAAGATCGGCCGCTACGATGCGCGCCGCAATTTTGAGTCGTGGCTTTTTTCGGTGGCCCACAACCTGGCTATCGACGCCTGGCGGGGCAAGCGCGGCGAAAGCCTGGACGATGCCGGTGACGCGGGCGATTCCGGCGAGCCGCCCAGCGCAAAACTGCGCACGGGCGATCCGGACGCGCTGGAGCGCCTGCTGGATTTCGAGCGCGGCGCCATGCTGGCGGCTTGCATGCACGAATTGCCGGCCATCCATCGCGAGGTGCTGACGCTGCGCTTCGAGGAAGATATGAAGCTGGAAGACATCGCGGAGGTGGCCGGTATACCGCTTTCCACTGTGAAGAGCCGTCTGAAGCGGGCTCTGGAAGGGTTGCGCGCGGCCATGGACGCGCGGGCGCCAGGGAGAAAGGGAATATGAGCGAGCACGAATCGCACGAGTCCATCGCCCGGCTGTTGCCGCTGGCGGCCGCCGGGGCGCTCGATATCCAGGAGCAACGGCGCCTGGAAGAGCATGCCCGCGAATGCCTCGTCTGCCGGCGCGAGCTGGAAATCTGGAACGGCTATTCGCAGGGACTGCGGCAACTTCCCCAGCCGCCCATCCCCGCGCAGTTGATGGAGCGCACGCGCACGCGCCTGGTCCAGGAGCGGGCCGCGGCGGCCGAGCGCCGGTGGGATGAGTTGACACTGGGTGCGCTGGCGCTGTTTGCCTGGACCGTGGGACTGACTTTCTGGTTTGTGGCGCGCATCGTGACCGGCGGCGAACTGGTCGTCATGGGCGCCAATCTGGTCCGCTTCGGCACCTGGTCGGCGGGCTCGACTGTGCTGGTGTGGCTGACCGCGGCGGTGGCGGCCATCGCGCTGGGAAGGCGCCGCCGCGAATTGAGGAGGGCTTTATGAGTCGCTTTCGAGAAGAAGTGGAGATTGTGCCGCGCCCGGCATTCGCCATCGCGGTGTGCGTGTGGCTGGCGTTCTTCCTTTTGATGATGCTGCTGCCGTTCCGGATCGATCCGGAAGGCAGAAACTGGCCACTGGCGGGTAAGCTGGCCGTTTCCGTGCTGCCTGGGCTGCCTCTGTTCGTGATGGTCTTGTTGGTGGGCTATGTCTACAGCGATGCCAAACGGCGCGGCATGCGTTATGTTCTGTGGACTTGGTTGGCGGCCCTAATACCCAACGCCATCGGGATCATCCTGTACTTCGTTTTGCGCGAACCGCTGCTGTTGAATTGCACAAGTTGCGGCGCGCACGTGCGGCCGGGGTTTGCGTTTTGTCCGAAGTGCGGCGGATCGCTGGCGCATGCGTGCCCGCAGTGCCGCCGCGCCGTCGAGCCCGGCTGGACCCACTGCGCGCACTGCGGCGCGTCGCTTACCGCGGTATGATCGAGTGGGGCGGGGCGGCGCCATGCGCCGCCAAGCGCGGGGCCAAAGCCCCGCGCGGAAGGCGAGCGTAGCTCGCCCTCGACAGGCTAAAGCCTGTCCCACCAAGAGCGGGCCTGCAAGGCCCGCGCAGGCTTCGAGCCTGCCCCACCTGCGGCGGACAAAATGTAGAAGCTCAAGAGGCGAGCTACGCTGGCCGAAGAGCGGGTTCTGGAGAACCCGCGCAGGCCTGGAGGCCTGCCCCACTAAAAGGCCAATCTCCATCAATGGGGCAAACCAACACGCTGCGAGAACTCTTGAAAGCGAGGGTCGGATTTCAGAACCTCGAAGCAGGGATCGACATTTAGCAGGATCAGTCCACCGTCGCGCCGCCGGTACAGGTTTTCCATGACCTTCCAAGCGCGATCCGCGTCGCCCTGCATCGCATAGATTCCCGCCATTGTGGCTTCCTCGGGCAACCTACCGCCGGGGCTGATGTTTGCCACTCTCCGCAGACAGTCTTGCATTTCCGTCTGTTTGCCCGCTAACTGGTAGGTGTGCGCAAGTTCCAATAGCATCCAGGGGTTATCGCCGGAGAGTTCGAGCGCCCGCCTCCCTTCGGCAATAGCTTCGGAAAACATGTGCCTTTGGTTGTAGACGCGCTCCATCACGCGGTGCGCGTGCGCGAAGTTCGGATCTATTTCAAGAGTGGCGCGCGCCTGCCGCAGCGCCTCGTCGTACTTGCGATCGTAATACAGCATCTCCGCCGCGTCCGTATTGATGATGGCCGAAAACGGATCCGTCTGCCGCGCACGCTCTAACTCGGCCACGGCTTCGCCCAGCCGGCCCATGGCCGCCAGGTCGAATGCGTACCACTGGTGCGCGGTGGAATAATTGGCGTCCAGATCGATGGCGCGCTTGAATTCTTGCTCGGCCTCTGGAAACCTCCACTCGTAATGCATCTCGACGAATGCCAGCGACGTGTGCGCATCCGCGAGCGAATCGTCGAGGTTCAACGCCGTGAGCGCCGTCTCCTTTGCTTTCGGCATCACCTTGTCGCGCGGCGTCTTTGAATCGGGAAGCGATCCGAGCAGGGCGTAAGCGTCGGCCAAGCCCGCATACGCCTGCGCATATTGTGGGTCCTCGCTTACGGCCGCCTGGAAATAGTCGATGGCTTTCAAATATCCCGCCTCGCTACGGCGATTCCAGAAATAGCGTCCCTTTAAGTAGTCCTCCCGAGCTTGCGGACTGACCGCCGCGGAACTCGCCGGCGGCTGAGGCGCCCGAGGTGCGATTTGCCTCCGGACTTGTTCCGCGATACTGCGCGAAACTCCGTCTTCCAGAGTCACCAGGTCGCGCAGGTCGCGCTCGTAAGACCGCGCCCAGATGTGCTGATCGGTCGCTCCGCGCACAAGCTGCGCCGTAATGCGGACCCGGTTCCCCGATCGCAGCACCGAGCCTTCCACCACACCATCTACGCCCAGCTCCCGCGCGATCTGCGGCAGCCGCTTGTGCGAATCCTTGTACTGCACGATCGAGGTGCGAGAGATTACTTTTAGTCCGGGAATCCTGGCCAGATCGGTGATTAGCGCCTCAGTCATACCTTCGGCAAAGTAGTCCTGCTCGGGATCGCCGGATAGGTTGCGCAGGGGCAAAACCGCCAGCGACTGAATGGGCTGCGTTCCGAAACTGCGCAGTCTCTTCCACACTGGCGGCGTCAGGATCAGAGCCGCCATCAGTACTCCCAGTACGGCGATGGCGAAGGTCAGGCTCCGGAAGCTATGCCGCCGTTCGCGGGGCATTCGTTCCGGCGGAGTGCCGGTATCCGCCGGGATGCCGCCAAGTTGCCGAACTTCCGCCACGAACCGATAACCGCGCTTGGGGACCGTTTCAATATATCGAAAGCCGTTTTCCCCGTCCTGCAACGCCTTGCGTAAGATCGAGATATGCTGGGCGAGATTCGACTCTTCGACGAAAGTACCCGGCCAGACCCTTCTTAGCAGTTCCTCTTTTTCGAGCAAGTGTCCTGGATTCTCCACCAGAACCACCAGCGCGTCGAAGGCCTTCGGCGGTAGCCGCACCTGTACTTGCTGGCGCAGCAGAAGCCGCTCGGCGGGATTCAAGCGGAACAAACCGAACTCGAAAACCGCCTTTGCCTGCAAGGACATAAGTGCATTCAAAAAAACATTAGAAAAACTTTAAGCCAGCTTAAAGACCGCCAAGAGCCTTTTGGGCCAATATCCCAGGTGTGAGAGGATGGTTGGCCGCTCGGCTGGGCACCCTAACAGTCTACACCCGACTCACACACGCCGTAGCAAGCTGCTCCGGGTGGGACTCGCGCGCGCCTGGAGTTGTCGATTTGGAGGTTACGGAAATGACGATCGTACGTTTGCGGCTGTTGGCCGCGGCAATGCTGGTAGCCCTTCCATCGTTCGCGCAGGCTCCCCCAGGCACGATCCCCGGCATGATGTATCAGTGGCGGATCTTGTCCATGACCGGCCAGACGCCCATCGATGCGAACGCACCCTTGACGTATTTATCGCCCCCATCGATCGCCGACAATGGCGCGGTCGCGTTCGTCGCCGATTTCGATGGAGGGGGCCAGGGTGTGGTGGCCGCCATCCCATCCGCCGTGGATCCGACGCTGGCTCAAACCCTGGTCAGTTTTGCCGATCCTGCCAGCGGCCGCACGTTCGGCACAAACGCTCAGATCGACGACTTGGACCAGGTCCTGGCGGCCGACGATTTTTCCGGGCTGTACTATGGCCGGCTTTGGCAGGCTTATCAGCCTGGCAACTTCACGACGTTGATCCAGGGCGGCTCGGGGCAATCCTTTACCGCGATTTTGTCGAACGGCAGTGTGAATAACAATGGCGACGCCGTGATGCCCGCTCTCAACAAGCAGAGCGCCTATGTTTTGGTCTCCATAAAGGACGGCGCGGTGGCGGGCCAGCTTCAACTGCCGGCCGGCACTTCCGCCTACCCGCAAATAGCGGACACCGGCAGCATCCTGGTGGTAGACGGCGGGACCGCGACTTCGCCGATTGAAATATACAATCAGACTCTGAGTTCGGTACAGACGGTGGTCGCCAACAGCACCTACTTCAGCGCTATCGGCACCGAGCCGGGCATCAGCCCCGACGGCAATGTGGTCGCGTTCTACGGCGAGCCGAACGCGGCCGGAGCCGTCCTCTATGGCTCGAACCCGGGCATCTTTGCATATGCCAAGAACGGGTCCACATGGACTACCGTTCGCGTGACTGGGATTAATGCGGAACTGGGATACTCCGACGAGAACGTCGCTTTGGGTTTCTATTCGTATGTCCCCAATAGCCGCGTGGCGGTCGTCAACCTTGCGGGCGACATCAATAGCTTCGTCGTCTCATTCATGGCCACACCGGTCGCCGCCAGCCGCACCAACCCGTATATCTCCGGGTTTCCGCTGTTCTTTTCCGATCAGCAGGGGTTGTGGACCATCCGTGTCGATCAAGAAAAACAGCTCTCATCGCCTTTCGGGGTTGTTTACCATCCAAGAACAGCCCTTAAGGTTGTGCAGATCGGCGACACGATCGGCGGTAATGTGATTTCGGCGATTAACGTATTCGACCAGTTGGCCAATGCGGCGCAGGACGATAGCGGTACGCTTCGAACCATGCGGCGCGGCGACCACCGCGTCGTGTTCCAGGCCATCACCAGCACCGGTGCCGATATCATCGTGCGCGGCGACCATCTGGACTCCGACCAGGACGGCTTGCTGGACCATTGGGAGACCACGGGAATCGACATGGACCAGGATGGCATCGTGGATCTGAACCTGCCTGCCATGGGCGCAAATCCGAACCAGCGCGATCTCTTCCTGGAAATCGATTGGCTGTCGGACTTGACGGATCTCAGTGTATTCCAGCCATCGCCCGGAGTAGTTAGCCCGATCAAAGGACAGCTATATTTAGTAGGCGGGCTGCCCGCTTCCTTTCTGGTATACATGTTCGATAACGCGCCCGCGCTTACGGGACCTGCATACGGCCTGGTGTCCGGCGGGGGGACTCCGGAACCGATCCCGACTGGGATCACTCTGCATATAGATGGCGGATCCGGTAACGATATAGCCGGGAATCCATTCAGCGTCAACATGAACAGTGGACCGCTCGACGGCGGCAAATTGGTGACGGGTCCGGGCAACACGGTGGCGGAAGTGCTTTACTTCGGGGCGCCGAATTTGTTCACCGCCCCGTGGACCAGTTCAATTGCGTTTCAGTCCGTGAAGAGCACTCTGTTCAGTTCCCAGGATAAGGATGGCCGGGAGTTAGCCTTCCACTTCGCTATTTTCGGCGATTATTGGGGATTCTACAGCGACGGCGGGACCTGTCCGCCGACCTGCACCGGAGCGAACAGTTGGAAGGTGTCCAGCGCCACTCCCTTTAGCCTGACTTCAGTCTCACCGCTTCCGCCTGCTATGTCTGCAACGGGCGGCGACGTGGTGAAAATCGTTTCCGGCACGGGAGCCGGCCAGTATGCAGGTATTGCGCCTAACTTTGGGACGAACACCCTGAACCTATTAAACCCGACGACCTGGTCGATCATCCCGGACCCAACCAGCAGTTTCGCGATCCTGGCCGGGAGCACGGGCCTCGCGGAGATGTTCGAACAGCCCAGCCCGGACTTTAATTCCATGCCCGGCAACGATCTGATTATCGCCATGGGCGGCGCCGCCAACATGGGCTACCTGGCATACAACTACATACTGGGAACGCCTTGTATGCAATGGCGGACACTGGCGCACGAATTAGGCCACACTCTGGGGCTGCGGCATGGCGGCACCAGTAACACGACTGACCTTGGCCCTGCCTATCTTAGCCTCATGAGTTATAGCTGGCAAGTGCAATGTAACGGTCCCAATCCGGACTTCAAGACAACGCCGGTGCCGCAGAGTTACTCCGTCGCCGGGGATCCGACCTTCGACGATTGGGCCAATCTCCAGGGCGACTTCCCCAACGTCGCGATCCATTTGGGCAATACCTTGGGTCTGCAGTTTGGATCGGACCCGGAATATGGGGAGCAAGCCCCGGAGCAGAACGGGCTGGACTACATGAATCTGAACGGTCCGCCCGTCAATACGCCGCCTACGGTAAAGGTGCAGACACCGGCGGCCAACGCCAATGTGGGCTTGACCCTGCCGCTGCAAGTGGTCGTGGACGCCACGGATAGTAACCCGGTGGCCTCAGTGACCGTGTCGTTCGATGTGAACGGCAACGGCACTATCGACCCTGGGGAGGTCCTCGTCGCCAAGCTAAGCGGTACCACGTATAAGGCCAGCTTTCCGGCGCTGTCCGGAGCCGTAGGAACGCGCACCATCACCGCCTCCGCCATCGATGGCACCGGCAATTCAGCGACGGCCACGGAGAGCGTCAAGGTAATCGAGCCGAATCCGGTGCCGTCGCTCATTTCGCTCGTGCCCCCCAATGCCACGCATGGCGGCAAGGCGTTTACGCTGACCGTCAACGGTTCGAAATTCGTTTCGGGCGCGGTTGTGGAATGGAACGGCGCCAGTCACGCGGCCACTTTTGTCAACAGCGGTGAACTTACCGTTAAGATTCCGGCCAGTGACATCGCCACTGCGGGGACCGCCCAAGTGACAGTAAAGAACCCGGCTCCGGGGGGCGGCACGTCGAACGCGCTGACATTTACGATCGATTAGCCGTTGGAACTCCCGGCGTGCTAAGTGGGGCAGGCTCGCAGCCTGCGGCGGCCTCGTAGGCCGCCCGCCCCGGAGCTTGGCCCGCCGGTGCTCTTGCCGACACAGGCAAGCGCTGACGCGCTGGCGGCCTGAGAGGCCGCCGGCAGGCCACGGGCCTGCGCCACGAGGGCCTTACCCTTCCCGCGGACGCAGCCACACATGATACACCGCCGCTCCCGTGCCAATCGTGGCCAGCGCGGTGACCGACGCCACCGGCTGCCACACGATGCCATAAGCGATCATGCAAGCGCCCACCAGGATATAAGCCAGGGGAATCGCCGGGAAACAGAAACTCACCGGACGCAGCTTCTGCCATCCCGGCCGGCGGCGGAACACGAACAGCGACGCCACCGACAACACCGAGAAAAACGTCAGACTGAATCCGATGTAGTACACAAGCTGCGGAAACGGCGTCAAGGTCATCACCATCGCGCAAAGGCACTGGCTTAGGATCGCCGTCACTGGGGTGTGCCACTCCGGATGCACCTTGGCCGCCGCCTTGAAGAACGCCTTGTTCCTGGCCATGGCGTAATAAACCCGCGGTCCGATAGTGACCTCGGCGTTCACCGTGGCCATCAGCGAGAGCGCCATCAGCGCGGAAAAGGTTCCCGCCACCTGCGGGCCGAATAAGTTGGATGCCGCCAGCGAGCCGACCGCCAGCACGCCCTTCATGGATTCGAGCGGTGTGGAGTAAATGAAGATCAGGTTCAAGCCGATGAAGAGCGCCGTGACCAGCGCGGTACCGGCCGCCAACGCCGCGGGCAGCGTCCGCTCCGGATGCTTCAGTTCCTCCGCCACATAAGTCGCGGCGTTCCAGCCGCTATAAGCTACCATCACCCACAGCAGGCTGATCACAAATTGTTCCGGCAACGTGGTGGGCGCGGTGCGCAAAGCCGGTTCGGAAAAGTGCCGCCAGCTTCCCGATCCGCTCAAGAAGCCCAGCGCGATGAAACCGGCGATCACCGCCAGTTTAATGGCCGTCAACGCGTTCTGCACCCGCGCCGTACGCCGCACTCCCAGGCAATTCAGAACGCTGAAACCGAGAATCAGCAGGCAGGCCACCACCTGTTCCCCGCCCAGACGGATGGTCAGCGCGCCCGAGCCGAAGACGTAGCGCGCGCCCTCCTGCTTCAGCGACGGATAGAAGTATCCCAGATAATTCGAGAAGGCCAGGGCCGCCGCCGCGATGGGCGCGGAGAAGCCCGCGAAAAAGGAGATCCATCCGGTCATGAAACCCCAAGCCGGACCGAAAGCCCGCGTCAGGTATACATACTCGCCGCCGGAACTGGGGAAGTTGATGCCCAATTCCGAATAGCTCAGAGCCCCGGCCAGAGCAAATAGCGCTCCGGCCAGCCATACAGCCAGAATGATCTTGCCGCTGCCCAGGTCCCGCGCCATGAAACCGGTGGTGGTGAAGATGCCCATCCCCACCATATTGGAAACCACCAGGGCCGTAGCGCTGACGAAGCCGAGTTGGCGCAGAAGTCCCGCTTTGCCCTGAAGCTGCGTGAGCATGTTCGCTTATGGTCATTGTATGTCAGTTGGTAGGGCGGGACGATGCTTCACTTTATCCGACGCTGGCCTACCGGCCTCAATTTGTGGGCTGCACGGTGATGGCGGCTTCAACCGAAGCCCCCTTCCAGGAAGCGGCGATCACCGCGGAAACCACGCTCTCGACCTGCTGTCCGGCGACGGTAAAGCGCACGGACCCGGCGCCCTGGGGGACGATCACGCCCGGCGGCACAGTGGCTACGGCGGTATTGCCGCTCGTCAGCGTAACGGCCGCTCCACCCGCCGGCGCCAGCCCGTCCAGAAATACCGTGGCGGTTGCCTTTCGGCCGGAGTTAGTAGTGGACGGCTGTATGACGAGCTGGAGGATCGCAGGAGGCACGACCGTTAACCGAGCGGTTAGAGGAGCGCCGGAACCACCGGTCAAGGCTGCGGTAATGGCCGCCGTGGTGTTGGCGGTAACGCCCGCCGGGTGTCCTTGGAGGCCATCGCCCTGTCTGAAACCGTAGAGCTGGATTCGAGGCCCCGACGGGAACTTCTACGGAACAACGTCGGCGTGGCGCGAACGGCTCCGGCACGGTCTTCAAGATCGCCCCAAGCGGCAAGTTGACGACGCTCTACAACTTCCGCGCTCAAGTTAGCTGCACCGGCGGCGCCGAACCCGTCGCCCGGCTGAAGTCGCGAGGAACCGCACGCCACATTGATGGAGGGTCAGGATGGTATGCAGCATCTGGCGTAGCCGCGGCCGATGCCAAGCGAAAAGAAATAACTATTGTGCGACGGGGTACGGCGCTGTCGCCCATCTCTAGCCTCTCTAGGCGACGCGCACGATGCCGCTCGGCAACTCGAATACGTTCTCTCGTGAAGCTTTGCGCTCCCCCTTGGCTCGGTACATGTCATGGTCCGCGCGCGAAAGCAGCGTCTCCGCGTCCGAACCGTCATCCGGGAAGTACGCGCACCCGATGCTGATGCCCACACACTCCTTGCCGCAAATCTCCAGACCCGCGGCTCGGACCATACGGTCGATCTCACTCACGCGGCGCTCCAGGTCCTTGGCGGTCGCACCCCCTAACAACATCACAAACTCATCTCCGCCGAGCCTGCCTACGTAGTCGCTCACGCGGCAATTGGCTTGCAAAATACGCGCCACGCGGTGCAGAATCTCGTTGCCGGCCAGGTGCCCGAAATTGTCGTTCACGCTCTTGAAGCCGTCCAGGTCGCAGACCAGAACGGCCCCCCGTCCAAGAGTCACCTTGGCGCGCATCAGTTCTTCTTGAATGTGCAGGCAAAGCGAGCGCGCATTGGGAAGACCCGTGAGTTCGTCCGTGCTTGCCTGATGTTGCGCCTGCTGGAAGCGCAACGAGCCTTGAATCGCCCGCGCGATCTTATCGCCGATCGCCAGCAGTATCCGCAGGTGCTCTTTGTTGTAGGCGTCCTTTCCGGAGTGATAGAGAGTCATCGCGCCCGAAAGATCCTCCGCGGACAGTGGTACCGATAGAGCCGCTCTGAAAAACTCCGCTTTGCCGGCATCCTGCCAGTTCCCGCCCTCCACCGCCGGATTTCCGTTCAGTATGGGCTTGTGATTCTCGACCACCCACCCGGACAGACCCTGCCCCAGGGGAATTCCCGCCGACGCCAGCGCGGGGCAGCCCTCGCCGTGGACGTACCTGAGCCTGAGCAAGTCGCCCTCACGGACGAACACTGCCATCCCGTCGAATGGCACCAGCTTCCTCAGTCTCTCGGCAACCACCGATAATATCTCATCCAGGCGGAGCGCGCCGCTCAGATCCTGCGACAGCTCGAGGATCGCCTGCACTTCCTGGCGGGCCGACACAATGGAAGCCAGAAATACTTCCTGTACGGCGGCCGGCGGCTGCTGGTTGTTTTGAAAACCCGCATCGGGCGCATCGCCGCGCCTGACTTCCACGTGCTTCCCGAGGGATTTTTCGCGAAGAGGCGCCGCCGCGGCCAGAGATTCGAACTCCTGGTAGTGGCGCTTCAAAACATCGACAACTCGTGGATCGAAACTCCTTCCCGCCATGGAGGCGACATACTCCATGGCTTCGTCAAGCGGGAGCGCCTTGCGGTACTGGCGATCGCTGGCCAGGGCGTCCAGGCAATCCACCGCCGACAGGATCCGGGCCTCGATCGGAATTTCCTCCCCTTTCAAACCGTCCGGATAGCCGGTGCCATCCCATTTCTCGTGGTGCGAATGAACGATCGGCGACACCGCGTAAGGAAACCCGACGCGTTCCAGGATGGCCGCGCCCACCACGGTGTGGATCTTCACCTTATCGAACTCTTCCGGCGTCAGCTTGCCGGGCTTCGAGATAATGTAGTCGGGTACGGCCAGTTTACCGATATCGTGCAAAATAGCGGCTGTCCGTAGCGCCTGCACCCGCTCTTCGGGCAGGTCCATCCGCTGCGCGATTTTTTCCGAGTATACCTGGACCCGGCGCAGGTGGTCCTGCGTGCACTCGTCTTTGGCTTCGATAGCCATGGCCAGCGCCTCGATCGTCCGCAAGTGCAGATTGGCCATGTCGGCGTTGTGTGTTTTTTCCTGCTGCAGATTGTCGATATAAAGCCGGAAGGTGCGGTAGATGACGTAGAGCAGCGGGACTACCGCGATCGTGAATCGCCAGCCAAGCCGTTCAATCGAACTGTGCGCCAGTTCGGCCAGAGACACGCCCACCAGGTAGAAGGGAAAAATCCACAGATACGAGCTCTTCCAAACGGATTGGATCGCCCGCCGTTCCGTGAGTCCGATCACGATCGAGATGCAGAAAGTGTTCACGCAGAAATAAGTCATGCCGGCGATGGCCAGCCGGATGGCTTCGCCTTCCGGAAGGGTTCCGAACCACGGCTGTTCGAACACCGCGGACGCCGCCACGACAGTCAGCGCCATACAGGCCAGGTTGAAGACGAATTGCACGGGCCGGGGCGGCTTCTGCGTGTGCCAGAAGGTCTGCACCAGGGTCGACACCAATGCCAGCAACACCACCTGCGGACGGTCCAATTCCAGCAAAGCCAGCAGCGTGAAGATATAATTCACGGACATCGTGCCTTCAATGCCGGGAAGCGTGACCTTCATCCCGGAACTGGCCACCGTGATCAGCAGATAGAGGACGAATCTGACACGCAAGTCCGGTGTCCATCCGTAGAACGTCAGCAATATCGCGGCGGCGCCGGCCAGGATGACCGCAGCCACATATAGTCTGGCTATAATTGACATGCCGCCGGTTTGCGTTTGCGTCATTGCACGATCTCTCGCTTGTCCGCTTAAGGATTCTGTTTCCCGAAAAACTTCGCCTTATGCTAATCCTCACCCGAGGCCTCGCGCGGTAGCAACGATCCTTTTGGTTACTGAAGAATAACCAACGAAATCAATAATTTCCCGGATGGCCTGGTAGGGCAGCCAATCTTGGCTGTGCCGCTCCCGGATCCCGGCCGGTCAACTTCGGATAACCACGCCGGACAAGCCTGTCCCTTCGAGTGACAGCCCTGTCACAATCGTGCCCGGTTGTCACAAGCAAAGTCATTGAAAACACGGGCGCGGCGATTCGGGCACTCCAGTGCTTCTCACCAGTCGAACATAACGGCGTAGTGAATCCACGTGTCGAGCAGGAGAGAAACATATGCGGCGCCAAGTCAGTGCTTTGTTTCATAGCCGGTTGCGGCTTCGAACGGTGGGCCGGAAGCTCCCTTTTTGCGCCGTACTGGCGGTCTTCGCGACTGGGGCCGGTTTCGGCGCCCAGAAGCTCTCCCCCGAACTGCGGAGTCTGAAGAGCGGCCGGCGTGTGGAAGTCATCGTCCAATATGGACACACGCCCACAGGGGAAAATCATCGGAAGATCGCCGAAAAGGGCGGATCGCTATTGGCGGAGTTGCCTGCCATCAAGGCCGCGCATTATGCCGTGCCGGCCAGCGTACTGCGGGAACTGTCCCAGGACCCCGAGATCGCCTACATCTCCCCTAACCGCAAGCTGCGGTCAACCAGTAACGCGCCGTCGATACCCTACGACTATAGTCCGCAAACCATCGGCGCCAATCTGGCGTGGCCGTTGTTCACAGGCGCCGGCGTGACAGTGGCCGTGGTGGATAGCGGTATCGCTTCGAACCCGGATCTGAACGACCCCGCCAGCGGGCTGTCACGCGTCGTGTACAGTCAGAACTGGGTAAGTGGTTCCGACGCCAACGACTACTACGGTCACGGCACGCACGTGGCTGGGATCATCGCCGGCAATGCCGCGAGTTCCACCGGCCAGCATTTTGATCTCTCGATCAGCGGGATCGCGCCCGCGGCCAATCTGATGAATCTGCGGGTGCTGGACCAGAATGGCGAGAGCACCGACTCTATCGTGATTCAAGGCCTCGGTCAAGTACTGGCGCTGCAGGCACAATACCGCATACAGGTCGTGAACTTATCCTTGGGCCGGCCCGCATTCGAGAGTTATTTGCAGGACCCTCTCTGCCAGGCTGTGGAACAGCTATGGCAAGCCGGCATCGTGGTGGTAGTCGCGGCGGGCAACGACGGGCGAAATGACACGGCGAATACCGACGGGTACGGCACCATTAATTCGCCCGGCATCGACCCTTTTGTGATCACGGTAGGTTGTATGAAGACGTTTGGGGACCCCAACAGGGGAGACGATCTGATCGCCTCTTATAGCTCCAAGGGCCCCACCCTGATCGATCGCCTGGCGAAGCCGGACATCGTGGCGCCTGGGAACCAGATCTTTTCCATATTGGACCCCAATTCGACTTTGGAAACGTCATATCCGAACAACGTCGTGCCCATCACGGCTTATGCGTTTGGTTGCAACAAGAAGCTGCCGTCGAATTATTTTATATTGAGCGGCACCAGTATGTCCGCCGCGGAAGTCAGCGGCGCGGTGGCTGTGCTCCTTCAGCAGAATCCCGGAATCAGCCCGGACACGGTAAAGGCGCGTCTGATGCTCAGTGCTACGAAGCAGTTCCCGGCAAGCAGCCAGGTTACCGTCAACGACGTGACTTACGTGGATCAGTACGACGTCTTTACGATAGGCGCCGGCTATCTGGATTTGACCAACGCACTGGCCACCGCCGGCTCGGTGCCGGCGAACCAGTATGCCATGTCGCCAATGGCGCAATTCAATTCGAATGGAACCGTCACCCTGGTGAACGGGAGCAATGCGCTGTGGGGCACGAATGCATTGTGGGGCACCAATGCATTGTGGGGCACCAATGCGCTGTGGGGCACTAGCGTCTTCGTGACCGGCGACAATGCGCTGTGGGGCACTAGCGCGGTCTGGGGAACCAGCACGTTGAGCGGCTTCAACGCTCTCTGGGGCACCAATGCGTTATGGGGCACCAGCACCGGAGATGTCACCGAGTCGATCCCGGTCTCCGGCGAATAGTGTACTGCGTCCGGAACCCGGAAAGTCTTTCGCCCGAATGCAACGAAATGCAACACCCAGCCTGGGGTTGCGAAAAAGAGCGAACTTAGTCGTTTAGCGAAGAAAGGGGCTGCCCAAGCAACCGACAGCAGTGACAGGACAGGGAGGCGCATGTTCACATGTTGTCGCATTGTGCACTTAGAGTGCGTGGCTGGCTTGTAAAAGTTGTGTGAAGATTCGAAGAGCCGGTCTATGCGGCCAGCCGGAATGTCTGGCGCGGAAGGCCGGTAAGTCGACAAACGGAACGGCGAGCCGGTTCGTGCCAACCCGCCGTCCGTCCCGAATAACTTCTAAGGTTGATAATTTGTGGCGTACTCAGTGTGCACGCCGGCGGCGTTGTAGGCCGAATAAACGACGATGGCGCTTCCCGCGGAGCCCACCGCGGCGGCTTCCGGCGAGAGTTCGCTGCCCGATCCGGAGACTGTAACGGGGCTGCTCCACGTTCCCGTACCAGTGGCTCTGACCACGGCATGGATCTGCGGAGTCGCGCTGCCCGTCACCCAAACGGCCAGCGCCGGGCCACCCGGAGCGACGGCAAAATACACCGAGCCGACACTCGTGTCGCTGCCGGACAGGACCACCGGCGCGGACCACACGTTGTCGCTAATGGAACCACTGACCGCAAACACCTGCGACGTGAGGAAACCGATGAACTCGTAGACCAGCGTCACCTGCCCCGCATCGTCACCCGCCAGATCGGTAGTGAGCACGATGCCCTGCGGAGCGACAATGATTTGGAGCGCGCTCCAAGCGCCGCCGGAGGCGCCCTGCGTGGCGGAAGTATAGGCGCCGGAACTGTTCAGAGCCACCAGCATCGCCCCGCCGGCCAAGTCGAGCGCGACTCGGGCGTCATGCGTTGCGCCATCGGGACCCAACAGCGCGCCCGGGTCCACCCAGGTGGCAGTACCCGTATTTTGCCGGGAGGCATGCAGAACGAAGCTGTTCAGCGTGCAATATTTCTTGCAAACCGCCTTGTAGGTTTCCCAAGTCACGATCACAGCGCCATTGTCGCCGATTCCCGCATGATCGGCGGCAACAAATGCACCGTTGGCGACCGTCTCTTGAGAACTCCAGACTCCCCCGGCAGGCCGCACTACGGCCAATACCGAGCTACGGCGCCCGGGGGGTTCCCCACAGTCCAGGCAATCGCGGCAGCGCCTTGCGAATTCATTACGAAAATCGGATTTGACGCTCCGGGAATCAGAAGCTGAGCCGGATTCCATTTCGAAGCGGTGGGGCGATCGGCTGTCCAAACGCCATTGTCATCGCTCCATACCGCTGTAGCGAATCCTGTGGCGGCGATCCGCACGGAGGGAAGAACGGAGGATGTCTCGAGCGCAGGGGAGACCTCCGTCACGGACCCCCAACTGCCGCCGCTCGGTTTCGAGCGTGCCCAGAGCTGGTCCAAGGTAGTGATCTCATCCCACAGCGCCACCGAATTGCCATTTTCATCCATGGCGGCGGCCGCTTCAAAACCCTGCCCGCCCGTGCTGAGCGGCACGGGTGAAGTCCAGGCGCCGGTCTGCGCGAGCGCCGGCGCCAGAAAACTAACTGCAATGCAAACTAATCGAGCTTTCGTATAGATACCGATCGTCTTTGGGTCCTCATGCTTTCAAGCGATATATAGCGACTTATCGAACTTAGTACCGGTCAGGTACGCATCGCTTATGCATCGTTATGCCGGCCTGATCCGCTGCTAACCGAATGATAAGCGGAAAGGGGCAGGGACACGTGTGAACTCTTCCCCAACGAGGTGTCATCGAGCACACGGTGAAAGCAATCGACTGTTATACGGTAAGCTACGCGGTCACACCCAGGCACGACCGGCGGCTTGAGTTATCCCGTGTAGCTTGAGTCCTCGTGTATGGACCGCCGCGCCGGCGAATGGTTCGGCGACGACCGCTATCTCGTGGAGCGAGGGAGGGATTTGCAACGAGAACCGCGGGCGCCAGGCGTTACGTCTTCCCGAGTTGCCGGACATACGCGATCAACGCGTGGATGTCGTCGTCCGAGAGTTTTTCGTTGAAAGAGGGCATTTTCTTCCCGCCATTCTTAACGGCTTTCTCAAGCTGCGAGTCACTTTGCCCCTGAACGGCGCTCGATGTGAGGTCGGCCGCGCCTACCTTTTTGCCCATGTCGGTTTGGCCGTGGCCGTCCGGCCCATGGCAGCCGATACACTGTTCTTGGAAGACTTCCTGTCCTTTGCCCGCATTCTTGTTGCCGGACTGGCCAAAAGACGGAGCGCTAACGAATGCAATGACGATCGGAATGGTTAATAGTTTCATACTCTGCTCGATGCGATTTCAAGGCCTTTGACACGCTGATGAACTCCCGGCGCGGTGGGGTTTCGCCAGACGATCTCAGCTTAGCTTAGCCGGGTGCACTCGTTGCGGATGGCATGCAGGTGTAAACAAGTGTGTAAATTAAAAGGGGTGCCGCAGGTGTCCTGACCGTCAGGGAGCGGGTTGCGCGGCGAGGCGTTGCCGGGCCGCCTGGTTCTTCAGAGCGTGAACGGGATTTTTGAAGTAGATCCGGCAGGAACATCGTGGGGCGGCTATGGGGTGGGCTACAGGCAGCAATTAAGAAACGCCGTTCACGCTCTAAATTGTATAGTGACTTGGGCCGGCAAATCGTTTCATGGCCGGTACCGGATTGGGCTATCATAAAGGTACTGCCAGGCGAAACCGCCTGCCCGCCTCCTATCCATGCATACCAACCGGCTGATCGACGAAAAGAGCCCCTATCTCCTGCAGCACGCGCACAATCCCGTGGATTGGTATCCCTGGGGGCCGGAAGCGTTCGAAAAAGCGCGCCGGGACGGCAAGCCGATCTTCCTTTCGATCGGCTATTCCACCTGCCATTGGTGCCACGTGATGGAACGCGAGTCCTTTGAAAATGAGGCCATCGCGGCGCTCGTGAACCGGCATTTCGTGGCCATCAAAGTCGATCGCGAAGAGCGCCCGGATGTGGACCGCATTTACATGGCGTTCGTGCAGGCCACTACCGGCGGCGGCGGCTGGCCCATGTCCGTATGGCTGACGCCCGAATTGAAGCCTTTCTACGGCGGCACCTATTTCCCGCCCGAGCAGCGCTACGGGCATCCCGGCTTCCCGACGGTGCTGGAGCGTGTCGCCGAAGCCTGGCAGCAGGACCGCGACCGCATCGAACAGTCCAGCCGCGACGCCATCGAGCAGTTGACCAAACAATCGGCGGTGTCGGCCGCGGGGCCCGGTTCCGCGCTACGCGCCGATAAAGACACGTTGGAGGCCGGCTTCTACGCGTTCCGCCGCAGTTTCGATTCGCGCCATGGCGGTTTCGGAGAGGCGCCCAAGTTTCCCCGGCCGGTCGCGCTGAACTTCCTGTTGCGCTATTATGCCCGCACCAAGAGCCAGGAAGCGCTCGACATGGCGACCGTCACTCTGCGCGAGATGGCCAAAGGCGGCATGTACGACCAGCTTGGCGGAGGCTTCCACCGCTATTCGGTGGATGCCCGCTGGTTCGTCCCGCACTTTGAAAAGATGCTTTACGACCAGGCCCAACTGGCCGTTTCTTATCTGGAGGCTTTCCAGATAGCCGGCGACGCGTCCTGCGGCCAGACGGCGCGCGGCATCCTGGATTATGTCCTGCGCGACATGCGCGACGCGGACGGCGGTTTCTACTCGGCCGAGGATGCCGATAGCGCGATCGACCCCGCGCATCCCGAGGAGCAGGGCGAAGGCGCGTTCTACGTCTGGACGCAATCCGAAATCGAGGCTGTGGCCGGCCAGCCTGACGCCCAGAGGTTCTGCCATCGCTTCGGCGTGGAGCCTGGAGGTAACGTTCAGAACGATCCGCACCAGGAATTCACCGGGAGGAACATCCTGTACCAGGCGCATGCGGAGCAGGACCCGGCGCGCCTCGCCGCCATTGACGAAACCTCGCGCAAGCTCCTCGAAGCCCGCGGCGCCCGAGTTCGCCCGCACCTCGACGACAAAGTCCTCGCCGCCTGGAACGGACTCATGGTTTCCGCATTCGCGAAGGCCGGCGCGGTGCTCGCGGAGCCGCGTTATACGGAAGCCGCCCGGCGCGCGGCGGATTTCATCGCCACTCGCATGTACGATGCGGAAACTGGCGTCCTGCTGCGTCGCTACCGCCAGGGCGAAGCCGCCATCCCCGGCTTCCTGGACGACTACGCCTTCTTCACGCAGGCGCTGCTCGATCTGTACGAAACCACCTTCGAATGGCGCGATCTGCAACTCGCTATCCGGCTCGCCGAGAAAGCTGCCGAGTTGTTTGAAGATACCGAGCACGGCGCATTCTTCAGCACGGCCGCAGGCGACAACACGCTGGTCATGCGGATCAAGGAAGACTACGATGGCGCGGAGCCTTCCGGCAACTCCATCGCCGTGCTGAACCTGCTGCGGCTGGCGCAGATGACGGATCGCGCCGATTTCCGCGCATCCGCGGCGCGCGCGCTCGATGCTTTCGGATCGCGCATGGTGGCCGCGCCGGTGGGCCTTCCGCAGATGCTGGTGGCTTACGACTTCAGCATTTCGAAGCCCAAGCAGGTTGTTCTGGTGGGCGAACGCGACGCCCCGGATACCCAGCGCCTGCTTGCCGCGCTGCACTCCCGCTTCCTTCCCCATAGCGTCGTGCTGCTGGTGGATGCGGAGTCGCGGCCGGCGTTGGCCCGCTTCCTTCCGGCGGTCGCGGATATGACCGCCCGCGGCGGAGAGGCCACCGCATATGTCTGCGAAGATTACGCCTGCAAGCTGCCCACCGCGGACGTGGCCGAGTTCGCCCAGTTGTTACAATAGGAAATTACCCTAACATCAGGAGGAGAAATGGAACGACCAGGAGCAACAACACTGCGCGGAGATCCCAAGACCTTGATCGGACCGGAGCTGAAGCCCGGCGACCCCGCACCCGATTTCGATGTGGTGGACAGCAGTCTGAAGCCGGTTACCTTGTCCGGAACCGGAGATCGCGTGCGTATCTTCAGCGTGGTGCCCTCGCTCGATACGCCGGTGTGCGACGCGCAGACCAAGCGGTTCAATGAAGAAGCCGCCAGGATGCCCCACGTGGATATTTTCACCGTGAGCATGGATCTTCCCTTCGCGCAGAAACGCTGGTGCGGCGCTTTCGGAGTGGACAAAGTCAAGATGCTGTCGGACCACCGGGATGGCTCGTTCGGCAGCCACTACGGCACGCTCATCAAGGAATTGCGCATCGAAAGCCGCGCCATCTTCGTGGTGGGCAAGGACAATACCATCAAACACGCGGAGTATGTGAAGGAAGTCGCGGATTTCCCGAATTACGAAACCGCGCTGGCCGCCGCGCGCGCGGCATCCTAGCGATCCGTGTAAAACCGCTTCCCGACGGCCGCGGTTCGGTAGATGCGTTCCGTTACCGGGCCGCGGCCGCCGGGGAGCGGTCCTTTGTGACTTGAGGCAACCCTGAGTACGGATTCCACAACCCCGGTCCTTGCCGAACGAGTCCTGGCTCGGGTGGCGGATAGTCCGCTGGTGCGCGGCGGCCTCACCATCGGCGCCGGCATTATCACCGGAAACATTATCGGCTTCGCGCGTGTGGCTCTCACCGCCTACCTGCTGGGCACCCACTCGCAAGCGGATTCCCTGGCCGTGGCCGTAGGCCCCCTCGATGCGCTGAATTCGGTGCTCATCAATACGATGGTCTTCGCCTTCGTGCCCATGCTCACCGCGCGGCAAGGCGCGGACCGCACCGCCCTATTCCTGAAACTGAACCGGTGGTTCAACTGGCTGTTTTCGCTGTTGACGCTGGCGATCGTGGTTTGCGCGCCCTGGCTGATCGCCGTTCTGGCGCCGGGCCTGGACCCGCGCTACCATCGCACCTCCATCGCCATCTTGCGCATCTCGGCGTTCTCCATCATGGCGGCCGGCTCGGCGGCCATTAACTGCGCCTTGCTCTATACGGACCGCCGCTTCGCGCCTTTCGCTTTCTATCAAGCTTGCCTGAATGTCTTTACCATCGCCGGCGCCCTGAGCTTGTGGCATGTGCTGGGAGTCTATGGATTCGCCATCGGCTACACGGTGGGCGCGTGGGTGCAGTTCGCCGCCGTATCGTTCTGTACGCGCGCGGGCCTGGAAACCCGCAACCTGCCGCCGTCGAAAGTGCATTGGCGCGAAATGCTCGGCAGGCCCATGGCGGTTTCGCTCTATGCCGTCAGCCTGGCGCTGAATATCGTCTTCACGCGCGCCTGGGCCACGCATATCGGGCCGGGCATGGCCGCCGCCCTGGACTATTGCATGCGTGGCGTAGGCGTGCCGCTGGCGTTCCTGGTGAGTCCGATTTCGAATTCGTTGCTGCCGGAGATCGCCCGTCTGCGCAGCCAAATGCGCCTGCGCGAAGCCTTTCGCCTGATCGACAAAACGCTCGGCCTGGCGGCGCTCGCCGCCGTCGCGGGATGCGGCATCGCGCTGGCTTTGCGCCAGCCCGTGATCGCCATCCTGTTTCAACGCGGCAACTTCACCACGGAATCCACCCGCCTGGTCTCCACAGTCTTCCTGGGACTGGCGCCCAGCCTGATCGGCTGGAGCCTGCTGGAATTGACCGGGCGCGCGCTGTTCGCCCTCGACCGTCCCGCATTGCCGCTGGCCGCCTCCGTCATCCCAGTGCTGGTCAACGTGGCCTTGACGCTTTGGTTCCGCTGGTTGCAGCCGCAGTGGATCGGGTTGGGAGCGTCCCTGGGATTGATGGCGGGCTTCCTGGCCCTATTCGCCGCCGCGCACGCCAGCCGGAAGCGCTGGTTGCAGTGACCTGTGGCGCACGCACTCGTGCGTGCCGTGTCCCCACTGGTGGGGATACATAATTGCACCGATCCGATGTGGCTATGATGAATGACACTGTGAGGAATGCCGCCTATTACATGACGTTGCCGTACACGACTGTGTTGCGCCGCGATGAGGAGAACGACGTGGTTGGGCGCATTGAGGAACTGCCCGGTTGCATCGCACATGGCCGCGACGAAGCGGAGGCGATCGAGAATTTAAGAAAGATGCAGAGGCTCTGGCCGGAGGATTGCGTGGAGAACGGCCACGACGTTCCCATGCCCCATGGATGAATCCATGCCCCACAACCGAGCGGTTGACACTGTCAATTGTCAGCCGGCGGCGCTTAGACGGCCTTACTCCGCGGGCCCCTTGCCCAGCCGCTCATACTCCGCATTGAACTCACACCCCAGCAGCGCAATGGCGGCCACCAGGTACATCCAAACCAGCAATGCGATGCTGGCGCCGATGCTGCCGTACATCACGTTGTAGTGCGCCATGTGCCGCACGTACCAGCCAAAGCCGTTGGTGGCCAGCATCCATAAGATAGTAGCCACAACCGCGCCGGGGAATAGCGCGGTGAAGCGCTGCTTGCGCTTCGGTCCGAAGTAATAGAGCAGCATCGTCACCAGGATGGCCGTGGCCAACGCCAAGGCGTAACGCGCCAAGCGGCTGAGCAATGCCCAAGCCCACGCCCAGGGATTCCACAAGGGGTCGACCTTCATCCAAGCCAGGACCGCCTGCTCCACTTGCGTGCCGAACAGCAGTAGCGCGGAAGCCGCCACCAGGGGCACCGCGGACAACAGCACCAGCGCGATAGCCACGCCCGTGTTCTGCCAGAAATTGCGGCTGCGGGGCACACGGTAGGCCGCCTGAAAGCCTTCCATAAGGCTCTTGAAAACGCTCGAAGCCGCGAACAGCGAAACCAGCGCGGCCACCGCCAGCACCAGCCAGGGGCGCGCGCCGCGGAACTGAAACTGGCGGATCACCAGGTCCTCGGTTCCGGGTGGGACCACTTGCGCGAGAAAGCCCTCGATGGTGTCGGAGACAAACTCAGCGCGTGTCTGTACCAGTATGGCGGCCGCGGACGTCAGCACCGGGAAGAAAGACAACAACGCCGAATAAGCCGCGCCCTTAGCGATGCTGAAGCAGTTGTCGTCGGCCGCCGCGACAATGCTTCGCCGCAGGAGATAGGGAAATGTCTTCCACGCCGGGCGCACAGAGCCAGTATAACGGGCGCCCGTCCGGATTGCAGTCTGCATCGGCACACGATGGGATTCGTGCTGTATCTTACAGACAGCGCGCGGCGGGCGGCCAGTTTAGTCTCTAATGGAAGCCCGGACCTAACCGGCCTTGGCTTCTTGCGCCTTTCGGTAAGCTGCCCAGCGTTTCTTGGTGGCCGCCACGATCCGAGCGCGCCCCGCCGCGCTGATGACGCGTTTTTTCGGCTTGGCCGCGGCCGGCGCCGCCGCCTTGGTTCCCTGCCCGGCTTTGTAAGCGGCCCACCGCTTCTTTTGGGCCAAAGCGATGCGCCGCCGGGCCGCCGCGCTCATGGTGCGCTTCTTGGGTGCGGACGCTCCGTCAGCCGCGGCGGCGGGCGCCGGCCCGGAAGCCGGATGACCTCCAATCTGGCTGCGTAGGTCCGCTATCTTCCGCTCCACTTGGTCCCGCTTATGCTGGAAACCGATTAAAGCAGCTTCGAGTAGTTCAGTGTCTTGCTTGGGTGTTCGTGGCATCAGCTTGATTATATCCTCACTTACAGGCGTTGTCCCGGACTCTTGGGTTACTTCCTCCAAAACCGAATCGTCCAGAGTAGCACGGGCGGCGATACAATACCAACGTGGACCGCAGACGCTTTCTGGGCATGGCCGCGCCCCTAGCCGTTCGAGACAGGCTGGCCGGCGCCGTATCTATCCCCATCGTCGACACCCATATTCATCTCTTCGATACCGATCGTCCGCAAGGCGTGCCATGGCCGGACAAGCGGGACGCCATACTCTACAAACCGGCTTTGCCCGCTAGATACCGCCTGGTTACCCAAGGACTCGGTATCGTGGGGGCCATCGCGATTGAATGCAGCCCTTGGCTGGAAGACAACCAATGGGTGTTGGATGTGGCTGCCAAAGACTCCATGATCGTCGGCACGATTGGCGACCTGGAGCCCGGCGACCCGCGGTTCCATGCCCAGTTGGAACGTTTCGCGCGCAACCCGCTCTTCCGCGGGATCCGCTACGGCAACCTGTGGGGCCGCGATCTGGGCGCGCAATTGGACAAGCCCGAATTCATTACCGGACTCAAGGCGCTGGCCGAGGCCGGCCTGGCGCTCGATACCGCCAATCCTACGCCGCAGCTTGTAGCCGATGTGGTGCGGCTGACCGATCGCGTTCCTAACCTGCGAGTGGTCATGGATCACCTGCCACAAATCGATCCTTCCGTAACCAACCTGCGGGAGCTTGGCAAACGTCCCCAGGTATATATCAAGGTTTCCGGAGTGCTGCGGCGGGTGGCGGGCCGCGTGCCTCTCGATCCCGGCTTCTACCGGGGCAGACTCGATGGAATCTGGGACGTCTTCGGTGCGGACCGCTTGATCTATGGCAGTGACTGGCCGAACAGCGATCCCTTGGGAACTTACCCGCAAGTTCTGAAAATTGTGGAGGAATATTTTCATGCGAAGGGGACGGCGGCCGCCGAGCGATATTTCTGGAAAAACTCCCTCGCCGCTTATCGCTGGATCAAACGGGATGCCCGCCAACCTGGAACCGCGTGAAAACTCTCATCGCCGCGCACTAGCGGCACTGTGCCTCTGCGCGGCGCCGCTGTGGAGCGGCTGCGGCCACAATCGCCCGCCGGACATCGCGGTGGAGATCGGACGCATTCGCGCCGTCGATAATCATGCGCACCCGGTCCGCGTGGGAGTGGGAGACCGTGAGTTCGATGCGCTGCCGGTCGATAACATGGAGCCTTCCTCCGACCCGGTTTACTTGAGGCCCGGGGCGCCCGGTATGCTCGAAGCGTGGCAGGCGCTGTTCGGATACCCTTACCGCGATGCGCGGCCGGAACACGCGCGCGAGCTCCCGTCCCGCAAGCGGCGCGCCATCGCGCGCGAAGGCGACGCGTATCCCGCGTGGGTGCTGGATCGAATGGGCGTGGATGTCATGCTCGCGAATAGGGTGAGCATGGGGCGCGGCATCGAAGCGCCCCGCTTCCGGTGGGTCCCCTATGCCGACGCGCTGTTGTTTCCGCTGGACAATTCGCATCTTGCCGCCCGGAACTCCGATCGCCAGGCCTTCTTCGCGGACGAAGATAGCCTGCTGCGGCGATACTTGAAAGACGCGGGACTGACCGGCCTGCCAGCCAGCCTGGACGAGTATCTTACACGCGTCGTGACGTCCACCCTCGAGCGGCACAAAGGTGGCGGCGCCGTAGCCGAGAAATTCGAGGCCGCCTACTTGCGTTCGCTGGAATTCGATCCAGTGGATGGCGCCACGGCGGCAAGAGTGTATGACCGGTATCGTACTAAAGGCGCACCGCCCGACGACCAATACAAGCTGCTGCAGGACTTTCTGTTCCGGCGTATCGCCACGGAGTGCGGACGCCTGGGGATGGCGGTTCACATCCACACCATGGCCGGCGCCGGCAGTTACTTCGAGGTGCGCGGCGCGAATCCCCTGCTGCTGGAATCCGTACTCAACGATCCGGCGCTGCGCAAGACGAACTTCGTGATGCTGCACGGAGGCTGGCCTTTCACCCGCGAAATCACGGCGCTGCTGGAAAAGCCGAACGCGTATCTGGATTATTCGGCGCAATCCCTACTGTTACCGCCAGCCACCTTAGCCGCGACCCTGCGCGAGTGGCTGGAATTTGTGCCCGAGAAAGTCATGTTCGCCACGGATGCCTATCCTTATTCGGATGAAATGGGATGGGAGGAATCCGGCTGGATCGCGGCGCACAGAGCGCGCGCAGCGCTGTCCCTCGCGCTGACCGCCATGATGCGGGATGGCGAGATTTCGCGCGGCCGCGCCGTCGAACTGGCTCGCTTGGTGCTGCGCGACAACGCCCGCAAGCTCTACGGGCTGTAACTTAATAGTGGCGCAGGCTTCGGCCTGCGTGCTCTTTTGTACCTTGCGGTACCCTCCGAGGTCTTGCCTTCCTTTCGGCGAAAGCCGCGAACTTCAATTTCAAAGGAATTCACCGGAGGACTTGAAGCGTATGACTTTCTTAGGAAACAACCTCGCCGGCCGGGTTGCCATGTTACTTGGCGCGGGCATATTGGGAGCCTGCATCTCGCTCGCCTCGGCCTTGCCGGTCCCCATCGAGAAGGCGCCCGCGGACACATCCGATACCGCGCCGTCCGCGTTGCTGCCTGCCATGATGGATGCGTCGGCCGCCTTTACCGACACCGGGAATGCTTCGCCCGAAGCCGCCGGCCGCTCCACGGGGGGCGGCCCCGAAACTCCCGCCACGCCGATGGCTGCCATGAATGCCAGGGTAGCTTCCGGCGAGTTGGCTACCGCCGCCAACGCGGACGGCGTAGACGCGCAGCCCGACCAAGGCGGGATGCGTGCCCGAGCCTGTGTCGATGGTCCTGATGACCGGCGGTTTGCTGGGTCTTATCGCCGCGGGCGTTTCAGAAGGTAGAACGGACCTTAGCCGGTTATTGTTCTAACGGTACGATCTTCGAGTCCACCTGGAACCTGCGGTAGTCACTCCAGGTAATCTCCCGATCCATGGCGATTCTCTTGATTAACCCGAGCCTTCCGGCCCCCTTCATGTAAAGCCGCTTAGGCAGCCACAACTCACCGGCCACGCGGGTCTGTTCAAAGACCAGCTTGGCGCCTGGATTGAGGCGCGCCAGAAACAGGCCGAATGCGATCGTCTCCGTGGTTTCCGCTTCCACCCTGATCCATTGGTAGTTGGATTGATCCACCCAGATTTTCCCGCGTATCTTCAGCAGGGCTTTAGCGTCCCGGTCCCGCGCACGATATTCGGCCCTGGGCGTTCCCGCGATCACCCACGCGGTGTGGCCGTCCACCTGCGCCTCTCCCTCGATGCGCAGGTCGTACGCCTCCGGAATCTCGCGCAGGAACTCGCGCTCCTTGCGGCGGCGGGCTTCGTACTCGGCCAGCCTGCGCCGCTTCTCGTCCGGCGTTTCGTGCGCCAGCCTGGCGGCGCTCTTATCGAGCTTTTCCTGTTGCTTCTTCTGTTCGGCGGGCGCGAGCGCCTGGCCGTTGCGCTCCAGCGTGCGCCGATATGGCTCGCCATCCAGCATCACGGTTTCCCAGGCGCTCCGTTCGGTGGATTTCACTTTGCCATCGGAATCGAAGTGCCGCTCCGTGGAATGCGCGACCCAGGTAAAGTCCTTCATGCGCAGCCAGTTCGCCTGATCCAGATCCACCGACTTACGGACGATTTCGCGGGCGTCCTCCGCGGCGAGTTCGGCCGCGAGTCCGGTAGAGAGAGTGACAACCGCGATAACTAATGCGATCGGTCTCAAGTTAGTGGGTCAGATCGTAGACAAAATAGTCCACCGCGACGCGGTACGCCAGCGAGGCCCACTTCTCGCGATACCGTGCGTCGTCCGACCATTCCCAGGCGTCGCCCAGGTCCATGTTGTGGCAGATCGCCACCATCACGCGGCCCTTGTCGTCGTATATGGCGCGCCAGCGCGGCTGGTACCCGTCCTGCTCATATGTTTTTCCGGTGTCGAAGAACTGCGCGCCGGGCACCTGAAACCGTTCGTCCAGATCGTAGACCGTATGAAAGATCGGATCGCTATTGGGGATCTCCACGATGGTCCGGTCGGGAAATACCTTCCTGATGCTGTGCAGGAAGACGTTCCACTCTTCGGTGCCGTGGAAATCGTCCACCATCAGGAAGCCGCCGCGCAGCAGGAACTCGCGAAGCAGGGCCGCCTGATCGTCGGGCAAGCGCCAGTGCCCCACTTCCACCGCGTAGAGCGTGGGCCAGTTATAGACCTCGCCCGCACCATCCAGGCTCACCACCTGCTCCACGGAGCGCGTCTCGATGCGGGTGAGCCGGCGAATACCGGCCATCAGATGACGGTCTGAGCGCGGATAGTCCATGGTCCAGTAACCCGGAAACGGCTTGCCGTTCCGCATGGTGAGGTCCACAAACGGATAACCATAAACGTCCGGATAGCGCAGCCGCGCGCGGGTCCACTCGGTCTTCTGGTTCCAATCCGTGGGAATTTCGAAGTTCTCGTATTCGAGGGCGGGGTATTCCTTCCAGGGCGCCTGTGCCCGCAGAAGGCCCCAGGCGGCCAATCCCAGGAAACCCACGCCAAGGGCGGTACGGAGACGCATAAGCGGCTGCGATTTGAGAATAGCACACTAGTTACTCGGCTTTCAGCAGCCGGCATTCAGCAATCGGCAATCGGCTTTCAGCATTCGGCTTCCAGCCGATTACCTTCGGTTATCTCCTATGCATTAACCGATTTCGGTGTAGCTTTGGACGGCCCGGTCCTGTATTGTTGCGTATAGCAGACGAACGACCGGAGACCGAATGTCGCATTGGCGGAAATTATGGCGCGGTGATGAAGGCCAGGATCTTACCGAATACGTTCTATTGCTGGCCTTAATCGCCCTGACAACGGCCGCTTTGGTGACCGCGCCCATGAGCAGCGTCAACGAAATCTGGGTGCAGGGGAACAGCGAATTGAGCACCGCGGCGTCCGCGGCCATTTCCTACTAGCCGGAAAGCTCCCGTATCCCGCCATTGGGTACCATGGAGCTATGGAAAAGCTGCCGGCATTTCAAAACGAACCCTACACCGATTTCTCCGCTCCCGCAAACCGGCGGGCCATGGACGAAGCGCTCGCCCAGGTGCGCGCGCAGCTCGGCCGCGAGTACGATCTGCGGATCGGCGGCGAACGCATAAAGACCGGCGATTTGCTGCGCTCGGTGAACCCCTCGGACCCGCGCGAGGTAGTCGGGGTGCACCATCGGGCCAGCGCCGAACTGGCGCGCCGCGCCGTGGATTCGGCATACGCTTATTTTTCCGAGTGGTCCGCCACGCCTGAGGAAGAGCGGATTCGTCTGCTGCTGCGCGCGGGCGAGATCGTCCGCCGCCGCAAGCTGGAATTCGACGCCTGGCTGGTCCTGGAGGCGGGCAAGACCTGGCCGGAGGCGGACGCGGATGTCTCCGAAGCGGTTGATTTCTGCGAGTACTACGCGCGCGAAATGCAGCGGCTCAGCGGTCCCCTGCCCCCGGCCGTCCAACTGCCCGGCGAGCGCGGCGAATTGCGCTACCTGCCGTTGGGCGTGGGCGTGGTCATTCCGCCGTGGAACTTCCCTCTGGCGATCATGGTGGGGATGACCGTCGCATCGCTGGTGGCGGGCAACACGGCTATCGTCAAGCCGTCGAGCGAAACGCCCACCATCGCCGCCAAATTTGCCGAAGTGCTGCTGGAAGCCGGCTTCCCGGAGAAGTCGTTCTGCCTGCTCACCGGCAGCGGCGCGGCGGTCGGCGACACCATCGTGGAACATCCCAAGACCCGCTTTGTGGCCTTCACCGGCTCGCGCGATGTGGGCCTGCACATCAACGAATTGGCGGCCAAGGCACAGCCCGGCCAGATCTGGATCAAGCGCGTCATCGCGGAAATGGGCGGCAAGGACGCCATCGTGGTGGACGCGGATTGCGATCTGGACAAGGCCGTGGAAGGCGTGGCGGTTTCGGCGTTCGGATACTCCGGCCAGAAATGCTCGGCCTGTTCGCGCGCCATCGTGGACGCCAAGGTATACGATGCGTTCCTGGAGAAGCTGCAGGCGCGCGTTTCCAAGATCACGGTCGGTGCGGCCGAAAAGACCGAGAATTATATGGGGCCGGTGATCAGCGAGGGCGCGCGGCGCACGATTCTGCAATATATCGAAACCGGCAAACAGGAAGGCAGGCTGCTGCCGGTGAACGTGGCGGCGCCCGCGCAGGGATATTTCGTGCCGCCCACGGTGATCGCGGATGTGGATTCCAAGGCGCGCATCTTCCAGGAAGAGATCTTTGGGCCGGTGTTGGCGGTGACCAAGGCGCGCGATTTCGAGCACGCCATGGCGTTGGCCAACGATTCGCAATACGGCCTGACCGGCGCCATTTTTTCCAACGTGCCGGGGCATATCGAGCGTGCGCGGCGGCAGTTTTTTGTGGGCAACCTGTATGTGAACCGCAAGTGCACCGGCGCCATGGTCGGCGCGCACCCCTTCGGCGGGTTCAATATGTCGGGGACGGATTCCAAGGGCGGGGGGCCGGATTATATGCTGCTGTTTTTGCAGGCGAAGTCTATCGCGGAGCGGGTAAGGTAGGCGTTAAATCAGGCGACACGGCGCTCCCGCGCAGGCGGCATTCCGACCCGTCAGTACTCCTCGCCATGCAAACCACGCAGCCTTGTGGATTGTTTTCGCAGGCGCGCAGAATCGACGAAGCGAGACCGGGTTATTGTTCCTATTCAGGCCAAGGCCACGGAGTTCGAAGCCATCCGCATGAGCACGGAACAAGTACCGGATCGAACAAACTTAGCGAGAGCCTTTAGTAACCCTGGCTGTCGGCAGCAACTCCGACCGGAAGGGCGGCTTCAGCAACAGACGCTCTGAAGCGTACCAAAAGACCTGGGTGTCCGACTTGCAGATGCGGCTATTACAACCCCTTCCGCGCTGACCCTCTTCGGAGCGCCCGGATAGGATCGTCAACGTGGGAGTACGGCGTACGGAAACCGCAGCAAAGGGCATAAGGTGTATAATAGTCGCGATGCCAAGATCGAGATGTCGGATAATCAGGCACAATTTCATATGAAATCATATATTTCGATTCCATTCGCCGTGGACCTGACTCGCGAGCCAGGATGGGACCACTTAGATGAAAGACGCACCGGCTTCTTTGTCGCGCGCTGCCATTTTATGGTTGTGAATCAGCAGGTCGAGGGCAATGCGGAGCACGGGGAAAAACTCCGGGAATACTCCAATGAGGGCGCCACGCAGGAGATCGTCGATGCGGTGGAGTACAAGTACACGGTTTCATATACGGAAGAGTCGCTCCAGTCCTCGCTGCGCGAGAACAGCAGCGTTCACTCGTTCGTCAGTTCGGTTGCGGGCGAAACCGCCGTCGCGCCACACAAGCTCTCGGCGAACACCAAACTCGAATTGTCCCATAAGCTCAGGGAGGAGTTTCGGACTTCGTTTAAGGTCGTAAATTCGAGTACCGCTCAGACAATTTTCAAACACGAGACCAAGATCATTATCCCTGCGACGTTTACGGGCCTGCTGGTCTATCCGGCCGTCTATCAGCGGTGGGTAGGCCACTTGTTTCTGACCCATATCGAATATCTGCGCGTTCACTATATTCGCTCGCTTTTCGGCCTTCGACGAAAGAGAACGAAGTTCCCACCTTTGCCGATGGATGCTAGCGGCAAGCGGGCGAATATACATCGCTGCCACCTGCCTCTCGCCGCGATCTACTACTGGAAGCGTTTGCCCGAGAGCTCCGTACTGATAGCTGCGAACAGGTACAAGATAGAGGTCCTCAACCCCGATGAGTGTGAGATACGGTCGCCCGAGGACGAGGGGGAGTACTTTGCGCCGGGACCCTCAAAGCCGACCCTATACCAGTTGTCCAACCTGGCTTTTCCTCTGAAGTGGATCAAGCGTCCGGGCAATGGGGAATGGACCGAGGAGCAGTTGCGCCGGATTGAGGAGGATGAAGGGCCAGAAACCGCGATCGGACGCTTGCGGGAGCAGGACGCGTTCAAACGATGATGAACTCCATTTTGGCTCACTTCCAGCCCACGTCCGCGCGCGATCCCGTCAAGCATGTCGCGTTCCTCCACACATGGACCCTCGAACCGCGCTCGTAGGGGGCTCTGCGTGATGCATTTCAGGTCGTCGAGAGCGTCGAAGTCGTACGTAGGTCATGGTGTAGTTCAGGTGCGCTGAATCCTCTGCCTTGGCAGGCGGCCAACGGCCGGCCGTATCGTTCAATCGGGGATAAACGGATTGCGGATTCGGATTCCAGCAATGATTTGCCCATGATTGAGAATCTTCCGTCAGCAACTCGGTCGCGGCGCTTTGTTCAGCGGCGGCAAGGATCATGCTGTCCCAGAAGGACAGCTTCCAGGCTTCGCTAATTTCCGATGCGCGGATCACGGTGGCGGGCGTGATGGGAGACTGAACCCAAAAAGCGTAGTTCCGCACGACCTCCCGTGCCGCTGCGCCACTTAGCGGCCGGACAATCCTGCGCGTGACGTTGACGCAGAACTCCTGGAGCACCTGTGTGCTCATCCGTCCGCTGCCGCTCTCCCAAAGTTCGCGGAGGCAAGCCGCGGCGCGTATCTGCTTCGCGCCTGCATCGAGATCGTGCGCGTAAATCAAGATATTGGAATCAACGAAGACCGGGCCGGTCATGCAGGTCCTCGCGAGTCTGGATGCCGCGGCCTCCAAGCCCGAACGGCGAGTCCAGTTGGGCCAGAGCGCGGGTCTTCGCGTGCGCATACGCTTCCTGAGTTTCGACAAGCCTGCGCAACTCAGTCGCCAGCATCGCGCTTACACTGGTGCCTTGCTGTGCCGCGAAGGACCGCGCACGCTTCAAAAGGCGCTGGTCGATTGCCAGTGTGATATTTTGCTTCATCGGTCCGATCCAGTCTCCAGTATACACGTAAAATACGTGATCCTTCGAAAGCGGCTTCGCCTGGACTGCCTGTGCCGGGCCGCACAAAAGCGCCTAAGGATTTGTAAATATTGCCACCCGCCCGGCGCACCAAGATCGCGCCGGGAGCGTATACTAAAAAAGACCGGGGAGTCCACAATGGAAGACCCGGCCAGGTGTTTTTGCCGAACAGAAAAGAGGTTCAATCGTGTCCATACGCACCCGAATGGCCGCGCAAATCCTAACCGCCGCGGTTTTGCTTTGCACCGCGGCTCACCTCCAAGCATCCTCACCCACCGCATACGTCGGCATTTGCTGCAATGCTCCATCCACGGCGGGTGTCTTCAGCACATCCACGCTGGCGCAGACACGCTCGATTGCGACAGGTTCCGGCGGCGACGGCATCGCGCTCACTCCGGACGGAACGAAGATGTTCGTCACTGTCGACAACAAGCGTGAGTTGCAGGCGATTTCGACAGCCACCGGCACCGTGCTGGCCACCGTGCCTGTGCCCATCGGCGTATCGGGCGAGCCGCCCTTGGAACTGGCCATCAGCCCCAATGGCTCGCAGGTGTATGTTTTCGCGCCGCAAGACAATCCGTATTCCCTGCTGATGGCCGTGGACACCACAACATATGTGGTTACGCACTCGCTGAATCTCCCAGCCGATGAAAGCGTCGGCCCCCTACTCGTTTCGCCCGACGGAAGTCAGCTCTATTTTGAGATGGGCCTGGTGAATCAGTATATCCAGGTGGTTGACGCGGCCACGCTGGCGCCGACGGCGCAAATCCCGGTGAACGAATACCCACTGTGGCTTACCGTCACTCCGAGCGGGCTGATCCTCATGACGGACACCAACAACGAGCTGCTGGTCATCGATCCGAAATCGGCCGGCATCGTGAACCGGTTTTCGCTGGCCAGCCCCGGCACAATCATGCCCGGCGCCATCGTTTCCTCGCCGGATAGCGCGACGGCTTATGTCTCATTCTTCGGACCCGCGATTCTGGCCGTGAACATCTCCACCGGCGCGACCGTATTCGACGCGCCCATAAGCTACCGGCCGAGCCAACTTGCAATCTCGCCCGATGGCGAGACGCTCTATTCGATGGACTATTCCACCACCGGCGCCTGGAGCGTATCCGAGTTCAAGATTCCGACGCAGAAGCCAGTGGCCACCGTCACCCAACTCGGGCCATTGAGTAGCTTTGCGGTGTCGCACGATGGCACGAGTCTCTATGCCCTCAACGCGAGCCAGAGCGCGATTGCCACGGTGGATGTCTCGACTCAGAAGACGACGGGCGTCACTGTGGGCGGCGTGGGAATTAATTCGCTGGCCATCCCGCCCAACGGGAAAGCCGTCTGGGCATCCTCGTACCAGTTCGCGGCGGGCGGCGACATCCTGACGCTGAATCCGGCCACCGGGCAACTGAAGTTCACGGTGGGTCCCACCGGCGGACTTACGTTCAGTCCCAGCGGGGCGCTGCTCTACGTCGCGAATCCGGCCGAGATCGTCGTTCTGGCCGTGCCGTCGATGAACCGGATCGCCACGCTTCCCGCGGCCAACTTGGAAAACATCGGCCAGGCGATTCCGTCTCCGGACGGCACACGCCTGTATGTCTCGGTCACGTTCGTTTCGGGCGGCGGTTCGCAGCCGCAGGGGGGAACGCTACTTCCTCCAGGGGAGATTATGGCGATCGACACGTCCACGTACAAGCCCGTTGCGGTCGTCAACATTCCGGGTGGTTTGGGAGCCATAGCGCTAACACCCGACGGATCCACTCTGGCGTGCACTTCTAACCTGGGCCGCGTTGTCCTGATCTCGACAGCTACCAATGCAATCGCCGCAACCATCCACCTGACGCCGGCGAACGGGGTGCTGGAAGGGCTGGCGATTTCTCCGGATGGCACGATGGCCTATGTGACGGACGCGCGGAATAACCTGTTGTTCGTGGCGAGTCTTGCGACGCAGAAGCAACTGGCCGCCGACCCGGTGGGAGTGACTCCGCTAAGCGTCGCCATTACGCCGGACGGTTCCGAAGCGTGGGTTTTGACCGCGGCAGGCCTGGAGATTGTGAATCTGGCGACTGGCCAGGCGGGCGGCCCAGTGCGGCTGCCGGGCGCCCCGTCCGCAATCGTATTCGCGCCGTAGCTTAACCGCTCCACCGCGCCGCCGGAAAATTTACGGAGAGAACTTCCCCGCATTCGCCACAAGACTACTTCCTAATAAGGAGGAAGCTCATGGACGAACGCGAACGGCGTCATGCGATCGACGTCACCCTATCGCAACTGGACAAACAATTCGGTAAAGGCGCGGTGCTGCGCCTGGGATCCGGCGCGATCATACCGGTGGCGGTGATCTCCAGCGGCTCGATTTCACTCGATGCCGCGCTGGGCGTGGGCGGCTTCCCGCGCGGACGCGTGATGGAGATCTTCGGGCCGGAGTCCTCCGGCAAGACCACCTTGACGCTGCACCTGATCGCCGAGGCGCAGAAGGCCGGCGGCGTGGCCGCCTTCATCGACGCGGAGCATGCCCTCGACCCCGCCTATGCGCGCAAGCTGGGCGTGGATGTCGACAACCTGCTGGTGTCGCAGCCGGACCACGGCGAACAGGCGCTCGAAATCGCCGCGGCGCTTACCGGCTCCGGCGCCATCGATGTGGTGGTGATCGATTCGGTGGCGGCGCTGGTTCCCAAGGCCGAACTGGAAGGCGAGATGGGCGACAGCCACATGGGGTTGCACGCGCGCCTTATGTCCCAGGCCCTGCGCAAACTGACCGGCGTGGTCAGCCGCACCGGCACTTGCATGGTCTTCATCAACCAAATCCGCGAGAAGATCGGCGTGATGTTCGGCAGCCCCGAAACCACCACCGGCGGGCGCGCGCTTAAGTTCTATTGTTCGGTGCGCGTGGATATCCGGCGCATCGCCGCCATCAAGGACGGCGACAGCGTAATTGGCAACCGCACCCGCGCCAAGGTAGTCAAGAACAAGCTCGCGCCGCCGTTTCGCGAAGCGGAGTTCGACATCCTTTATGGCGAAGGGATCTCGCGCGAGGGCGATCTGCTGGATCTGGGCGCTACGCACAACCTGGTGGAAAAGAGCGGCTCCTGGTTTAGCTATCATGCGGAGCGCATCGGCCAGGGGCGCGACAACGCCCGCCAATTCCTGCGGGAGCACCCCGACATGTGCCGGAATCTGGACGCCGAATTGCGCAAAGTACTGGGCCTCGACAACCTGCAGGAACAGCCTCGCAAGGCGGCAGCGGTGGCCGTCGGCGCCGAGAACCCCGTCAAAAAGGCCGTTTGACGGGCATTGCGCGGCTTGTTCTCAAAAAAAAGCCCGGAAACAGGCCCTTTCGCACGTATTTTCTCTTTACATCGACTTTCGCCATCCCTTATTATTGATAACGTAATAGAGGCCGCCGCCGATCACGGGCGCGCGGCCGGCGCCTTAATTTCGATGGATGGCGTTTGGGGGGGGGCCTTCGTTTTCGGCGGCCCTCGACTTTGAATCGATGGTGAGAACCAAAGGAGATCTATGGCAAGTCAACGTATGACGCAGACGCAACTGGTGAGAGGCATCGCCGAGAGTTGCGAAGTAAACAACAAAGTAGCCCGCCAATTCCTGGATTCGCTTTCCAGTCTGGCGATTGCGGAAGTGAAGAAGAACGGGGTGTTCGTGCTGCCCGGCATCGGGCGCCTGGTGCGCCAGGACCGTAAAGCGCGCGTGGGCCGCAATCCCGCGACTGGCGAGTCGATCAAGATCCCGGCCAAGAAGGTGGTGAAGTTCCGCGTGGCGAAAGCCGCCAAGGACGCCATCGTCCCACCCAAAAAGAAGTAGGCCCGGGCCGTCAGGTCCGATCGCCAAGAATCCCCGCGAGCCTCAATGCGTGCCCGCGGGGATTCTTTTTTGAATCGAGATATCCGGAGCCTTCTTGGAGCCTGATGAGATCCGCCCAACTTGCGGGCAGCCTCCGGAAGCTTACTGCTTCTTCTCGTCGTTGTCGCCCTTCATGGCGTCTTTGAAGTTGCGGATTCCCGCGCCCAAGCCCTTGGCCAGTTCCGGGATCTTCTTGCCGCCAAATAGAATGAGCGCCACAATGGCGCACAGAAGAATCTCCTGCGTGCCAAAGGACCCCACGAGGGCAAGAAACGTGCCAGTGGTTCCCATGCGGTCTCCTTTCGACTCTATTGTACAGGAATTCACCGCCGCGCATCATGCCGCGGAACTGGCGTTGGAGGCGCGCGGCTCGAACGTGTACCCGAATCCCCGCACCGAGTGAATCAGCCCGGGGTTGGTCGGGTCGGTCTCGATCTTCTGCCGCAACCGCAGCACATAAACGTCCACGGCGCGGTCGGTGATGGCGCGATCCTGCCCCCACACGGCGTTCAACAGTTGTTCGCGGCTGAAGACCACCCCCGGACGGCTCATCAGGAATTCAAGCAGGCGGAACTCCGTGGCGGTGAGGTTGAGCAGCGTTCCTTTCAGCCGCGCCTGGCAACTGCTGCGGTCCAGTTGCACGCCGCCCGCATCCAACACGCGCGCCGGGGCGGCATGGTTGCGGAACTGCAGCTTGATGCGGGCGATCAGCTCGCGCACGAAGAAGGGCTTCACCACGTAATCGTTGGCACCCAGTTCCAGGCCCACGATACGGTCCGTCTCCGACGCCCGCGCGGTCAGGAAGATGATGGGCGTCGCAAGCAGGTCCGGGTCTTTCCGTACGGTTTTGCAGATCTCCAGGCCGTCGTAATCCGGCAGCATAATGTCCAGCAGGATCAGATCGGGCCGCACCTGGCGGCAAAGATCCACCGCGCCTTTGCCGGTTTGGGAGCCGGTGAGCGCAAACCCTTCCTTCTCCAGGTTGTACTTCAACAGGGCGAACAGATCGGTGTCGTCTTCGATCAGGAGGATCTTTTTCATGCGTCCCCCTTAGCGTAAACAACGGATGGTTAACGGGACGTTACGGAAGCATGAAGTTCTGGTGGCGCGCGCTTTACGCGAGTTCCTCGAACCGGTACCCAAATCCGCGAACGGTGGTCAAATACCGCGGATTGTCGGGCTCGGCTTCGATGTGTTCCCGCAAGCGCCGGATGTGCACATCCACCGTGCGCGGCGTGACGAAACGCTGCTGGCCCCAAACCTCCTCCAGAAGCTGATCGCGGCTGTAGGCGCGGCCCGCGTGCGTCAAGAAGAACTCCAGCAGCTTGTACTCGGTGGACGTCAGGTCCAGTTCGCGCTCGCGCAGAAAAACGCGGTGCGCGCCGCGGTCCAGCCTAAACGGTCCGGTCTCCACCGCCGTATTCTCTTCTTCGTCGCGTTCGGCGCGGCGCAGATGCGCCTTCACCCGCGCCACCAGCTCGCGCGGGCTAAACGGCTTGGTCATGTAGTCGTCGCCGCCGATCTCCAGTCCCAACACCCGGTCGACTTCGTCGGAGCGGGCGGTGAGAAAGAGCACGGGCGTGCGCGCCAGCGTGGGCGACTGGCGAATCTGGCGGCAAAGCTCGAACCCGTCGTCGCCCGGCAGCATCACGTCCAGCACGATCAGGTCGGGTTTCCAGGCTTCCAGATCCTTGAGCGCCCCCTTGTTGCCGGAGAGCACGTAGGCCTGGTAGCCGCCGCGGGTCAGATTGTAGTCCAGCAACGTGGCAAGCTCCGCCTCGTCTTCCACGATTGCGATTTTCTTAGCCATGCTATGAAACAATCGGTGGGGCAGGCGGTTTCGCCTGCCGAGCCGCGCGCGTGAGCCGGCGATCGCTCACCGGATCGCGGTGACCTCTACGGAAGCCAACGGTTGACCGCGGCTTCCGGCTGACCAATCCACCAGCGTGAAGATATAGCGAGTCCTGGGTTCGATCCAACTCGCCCCAACCCTGTCGCCAACGCGGCCCGTGCCAAATTCCTTTTCCCCGCTGGACTTTTCTCCTTCGGCTCTTACATAAACCCGCGCATGCTCGCCCGTAGACGACCAGCTTATGTAGGTGTAGCAATCGCCTCTGCCCGGCTCGATGCGGCACGGATTCGGCTCTGCCCGAATGACGCCTGAGATACCTTCCGCGCGGTCGCCCCGGCCCTCCACCGCCGTCACGCTGATGTTTCCGAGAACCTCGCCCCTTCTGCCCTCCGAGAAATCCACGAGCGTGAAAATGTAAGAGGTACCCAATTCGATCCAATCCGCGTCGCATCTGTCGCAAGCCGGTTCTTTCGCGAACTCCTTCTCCGGACTGGCGCTCCTTCCTTCCGCCCGCACGTAGACGCGCACACCGCGCGCGCCCTGTGTCGACCAGGCCACGTGCGTCCTACAGGTGTGCGCACCCGGCTCGACGTGGCAGGGGTTCGGCAACGCGGAAATTGTGCCCGTGGCGGCCTGGGCGGGCGCCAGCACGGCAACGCACGCGATAGCGCCGAACAGAATCGGGTAGTGCAATCTATTTATCTTCATCAAGGCCATTCTGCACGATGGCGCGCCGCGATGCAAGCCCGGCCCCGTGTGGGGCGGACCTCCAGGTCTGCGCGGGTGCTCCAGGACCCGCTGGAGTCCTGCCTCACAGGACCGCGATCGAAGCCCGGCCATGCGGTACTGTCTTCTAGTATGGACCCTATCGAGATCGGCGCGATCGTGTTTCCCCGCATGGATCAGATGGACTTCACCGGTCCGTTCGAAGTGTTGTCCCGCATTCCCGGCGCGCGGTTCCATGTGCTCTGGAAAGAGAAGACGCCCGTGCGCGACATAAAAGGCTTAATTCTGACGCCGGAAATGACGTTCGCCGATGCGCCCAAACTGGATGTGCTGGTGGTGCCCGGCGGCTGGGGACAGGAGCAGTTGATGGATGACGAGGCGGTCCTCCGGTTCCTTCGCGGGCAATCGGCGCACGCCCGATACGTTTTTTCGATCTGCACCGGGGCACTGATTTGCGGAGCCGCGGGGTTGCTCAGGGGCGTCCGCGCCACCACGCATTGGGCGGCTTTTCATCTGCTCGAATACTTCGGCGCCATTCCCGTCGATGAGCGCGTCGTCATCGATTTACCCAGGCGCGACCGTGAGGGCGCGGTGATCGTGAGCGCCGCCGGCGTAACCGCCGGCATCGATGGCGCACTGTGCCTCGTTTCCCTGCTCCGCGGCGATCCGATGGCCCAGCAAATCCAGCTTGCCATGCAG
>Ga0187871_10000176_pt1 | contig 57600 bp, 51 predicted proteins | sample June2016WEW_16_1_FD_132988 | JGI IMG/M metagenome (GOLD analysis project Ga0187871, IMG submission 132988) | Peatland microbial communities from SPRUCE experiment site at the Marcell Experimental Forest, Minnesota, USA - June2016WEW_16_10 | ecosystem: Environmental > Terrestrial > Soil >...
AAATCGTGTTCCGCGCGCCGAACGTGCGGGAGCCCACGCGCAGATCCACCAGAGCCACCTGCAGCATGCCCATGGCGGGAGTCCAGCAATCGGTCTGGTGCAGGTGATAGTGAAACGCTTTGACGATGCCGGGGTAATTGAAGGCGGTCGAAGTCTGCGTGGTTTCGGGCGGAAAGTGCGCCGCCAGGCCCCGGCCTATGCGCTGCACCTCCAGGAAATAGCCGCGATCGTCGGGCCACAGCGCCAGCGGATCGATGCGCACGCCTTCTATCAGGTCCGCCGCCGTGGGCGAACCAATCACCGCGCCGATGCCTTTAGCGCACTCCGGATAGGCGAGTTCCAGCGAGCCGCATGAGGCGATCGGCTGCAGCTCGCGCACGGGCGAATCCGGCATCGTTCCGGTCATCGCATAGCCCCTTCCGTGTCGAGTTTCTCGGCCTCCGCTTGCCGCCGCGCCGTCACCGATTGCGCCACGAGGTTCGCGGCGCGCAGCAGCGAATCGAATGTGCCGGCATCCGTCCACCAGCCATCCAGAAAATCGAACGTCATGGAGCCTTCCTGAATGTAGGCATTGTTGACGTCCGTGATTTCCAACTCGCCGCGCTTGGACGGCACCAGCGTGCGGACCTTGTCGAACACCGTGGCATCGTACATATAAATGCCGGTGACGGCGTAATTGGATTTGGGATGCCGCGGTTTCTCCTCGATGTTTACGATCCGATCGCCGGAGATCTCGGCCACGCCGAAACGCTCGGCGTCCGTAACCTGTTTGAGCAGGATCTTGGCCCCCTGCGCCTGCTGGCGGAAATCGTCGGCAGCTTTGCGGATGCTGGTTTCGATGATGTTATCGCCCAGAATGACGCAAAGCTTCTGACCATCGGCGAAGTGTTCGGCCAAGGCCAGGGCATCCGCGATGCCGCCCTCGCCTTCCTGGTAGGTGTAATCGATGTGGCTAAGCCCGAACTGTTTGCCATTGGCCAGCAGACGCAGAAAATCGCCCGCGTTCTTGCCACCGGTGACGATCAGGATATCCCTTATGCCCGCATCGACCAAAGTCTCGATGGGGTAATAGATCATCGGCTTCTCGTAAATCGGCAACAGGTGTTTGTTGGTGATCTTGGTCAACGGGAAAAGCCGGCTTCCCGTACCGCCCGCCAAAACGACGCCCTTCATAAGGTCTCATGATACAATACTGCGCGATGCAGCATTACAATTGGAACCTGTTGGAGGAGGAGCCGCTCAATCCGCTGCTCGGCCGCAAGACGATCCACGGACGGAACGTGACTGTCGCGCGCATCCGGCTACGCCAGGGCGCGGTGGTTCCCATGCACAGCCATCCGAACGAGCAAATCAGCATGTTGGAGAGTGGTGCGGTGCGGTTCACGATCTCCGGCGAGGAGCGAGTTCTGCACGCGGGCGACGCCCTGGTAATCCCGCCGGATGTGCCACACATGGTGGAGGCGCTCGAAGACTCATTGGCTGTGGACCTGTTTTCGCCGCCGCGCGAAGACTGGATTCGCGGCGACGACGCTTATTTGCGCGATGCCACTCCGCGCTGATCCGGCTGCGGTCCACGAGATTCTGGAGACGGATCGCCCCTGGGCCGTCTACGCGCTGGCGGACCTCGCGCCGGAATACAGTGCGGCTGCCGAGTGGCACGTCGCCGCGGATGGCCGGCCGGCGTTGCTGTTGGTCTATCGTGGTTTCGATCCGCCGGTGTTGTTCGCGCAGGGAGCAGCCGAAGACGTGGGTGCGCTGCTGCCGGAGGTCGCCGCCGAGCGGGCATTCTACGTTTCGATGCGTCCCGAGGCAGCCGCTTTGCTCGGTGCGAGCGGCTACCAAATTCGCGATGAAAAACGGATGTGGCGCATGGTCGCGGATCCGGCCGGTTTCGTGCCACCGGGGCAAATTGCCGTGCGTCTGGGACCTGCGGATTACGAAGTGTTGGCGAGCTTATATCGGGACGGGGATGCGGCCGGCGAGTCGCCTCCATTCTTCGATGCAAGCATGCTGCGGCACGGGGTTTACTACGGGATTCGCGAAGGCGGGGCTATCGTGGCCGCGGCCGGAACGCATGTGCTGGCCGAACAGGAGAGCGTGGCGGCTATTGGCAACGTCTACACCCGCGGAGACCGTCGCGGCCGCGGCTTAGGCGCGCAAGTCACCGGCGCCGTCACCGCCGAGTTGCTGCGGTTAGGTCTGCGAACGGTAGTGTTGAATGTGGCGGAGAGCAACACCGCCGCCATGCGTATTTACGAGCGGCTGGGATTCGAACGCTACTGCGAATATCGGGAAGGAATTGCTGAAGCCATTTGGCCCGGGCTATTGAGTTTCGCCTAATACGGTTACAATTCAGGGCAAGAATGTGGGGCGGCCAATCTTGGCCGCAGCCGCCTTTTAGGCGGCCAGGGCCGGCTGAAAGCCGGCTGCGGGCAGAATTGCCCGCCCCACCCTATTGGCTGTCACTCGATTGTGCGGGCCTCATTAGTTTCCGAGTCCCGCGCGCCCGCTTAGCCGCGCCGCACCCTGCAACGATGCATTCCAGCCACTCGCCGCCGTGGCATACGCCAACCCTTCGGCCGTAACTCCGGTTGAAGCAGCCAAAGCCGCCATGGCTCTCTGCGGGTACAGGTCGTTCGATTGCGAACAATGTGTGTTGTTGGGATCGACACTGAGGTACATGAACGGAAAGGTGGGGAAGATCGCCCACTGCCGAAAACCCGTCGCGGGCGCCCATTGTCCGGGCACACTTTCGACCCAAAGCGAAAAGGTGCCATCGGTCAGCCACTCTTCATATCCACAGCCGAATGTCGTATTGCCTTCGCCGCCGCTGCCGCCAAACCGAAGCGGAGAGGACTCATCGGATAGGCAAATCCTGCCATTCGGAACGGCCGCGCACATAGCGGCATAGTCGCTGAGCGTCACTGTGTACGCCGAAATGCTCGGTGAAGGGTAAGCGTGAACGGCGTAATAGTCCATGCTTCCCGCAAGGTTCGTGACCCAGTCGCACCAATAGTTACCGGCTTCGGGACAGGTGTATGGGGGCGTTCCAATATCCGCAAACGCCGCACCGGCTCCAACGAGCATGCTAGAGTTCGACCTGTTCGCGCGGGCGGCCGCCGATAGCGCGGCAATCAGAGTGTCCACATCGCTTACGCCCAGGAAGCAATACGCGCCGGTGTTGAATACTATCGCCGTGGCGCCGCACGGCTCATGCAGTACCGACAGGTGATTGATCGGCCAGCGCGCCACAGCGGCGGCGAGGGCGGGAACGATACAGTTCTGCACTTGGCTTTCGGTGTAGTTATACGAGCTTCCGGTCATACCCTTGGTAATGCCGCACGCTCCGGAAAATAGAAAATCTCCGGTGTATTCCGGTTCCCAGTTCACCTTTACGCCAACTAGCGCGGCATAAGCGAACATCGCGTCATACGTTGCCAGCCCGCGGCAGTACCAGCCCGCCGTGTTGGTCGCCGTGGCACAACTCCCCGTCCATCCGGCGGGACTGTGGCAGTTAGATCCGCACAGGGATGTATACTGCGAGGATACAAACAAAGGCCCCATCCACGCGTTCACGTCGACTTGAGTGAGTCCCACGCCGGCCGGCGGTGGCGCTTTTAGCCGGTACAGATACCCAAGGATACCGGCCGGAGATCCAGTGTACGGACTTTGTGCGTCGGGTGCATATCCGATTTGGTTGAAGTAGCAGGTAGGCGGCCCGGTATTCGCCGTTCCACCGCAATTCTCCGGGTCGGCGGTAATATATGCCTGCCAAGCCGGCGTTAGCTGCGCCGTTAACACGATTCGAGGCTGAGGCTGGTTAGAACTCGGATTACTGGCCGCCGGCAAGGCTTGTGAGGCGTCCGTTACGAACGACTTTAGAGTGGGAGGCCCCGCATATGGATTCGCCGTACCTGTCCAGCCGGACGGCGCGCCAGTAGCCGGACACCCGGCTTGGTTGAGTACGGTGCAGGTCTGTGCGGCTGCCAGTGGAGATAGCAAGAGCAGCCACGCTGATGTTTTTCGCATAACCACCTACTTCGCCTGACAGGCGGGTTCGCCTGCCGCGTCCAGCGCCAACAGGAACTTGTCTCCGCACGCCTTTTGCATTTCGTCTTGTGCGGCCTTGGCGGCCTCCTGTGCCTGCCTCGCGCGCGCGGCCGCGGCGATGGCTTCGGCCTGCGCCCGCCAATACCGGGCGCGCATCTCCGCCGCGATCCGCGGAGGCTGGGGCGGCTCCGTCGGCGGCGCCTGCGCCCAAGCGGACGCCCCCAGCAATGTCAGTCCGATCAGTTGTGTGTGCATAGTCCGTTCGTCCATTGTGTGCAAGTCGTCGAAGTGACTCCCGCCGCCCCCGATGCACTATACCCTCCCGCGTCCACGGCGCCGTACCCGGAAGCCCCGTTGCTGACCTTAACGGTGCCGGCCGACTCACGGATCAGGCCGGTATCCGCCGTGCCGGAGAATACGTTATTGACGCTCCGCCAAACCAGCACTCCGTCGCTCGACAGGGCCAGCGTGGAAGTGTCCATGCTGATTTTGTAATTCGTACCATCGCCCTCGGAATATCCGCCATCCCAGTTGATAAACGCGATATTGCTTCCGGCGTTATTCTTCCATAACACCGACGCCGTCCCGGACGTGGCCTGGTTTGCGCCGTTCTGAATTACGATCTGCGTGTTCTGGCCGGCCGCACTGTTATAGATGGCGCCGCCGGTAGCGGTTAGCATTCCGGAGCCGATCTGCGTCAGCGAATAGTCGCCGCTCTGCGCAGTCACCGCGCCTGTTCTTCCGAACACGCTGGTTATGACCCCGCCGCTTACCGTGCCGGGCGCCCACTGCGACCCGTTCCATTGCAATACCTGATTGCTGGCTGGAGCCGCGCTCGCCACCGCGCGCCCCTGCAAGGCCGTCACGGTGGTGGTCAGGCCGCTATTGCTGACGTCGCCCGTGAACGATGGCATCTGCGCGGAGGTCAGCGTACCCGCAATGCCGCCCAGGTTCGACCACACCAGATCGTTCGACCCGTCGCTGGTGGTGACCTGCCCGGCCGCTCCCGCGGCGCTCCACAAATTCAGCAATCCGTTAAAGCCAGACGATGGAGCGCAGAGGCCCATGTCATGCACGCCATTTGTATCCGCCAAATGCAGGCATCCACCTACATTGCTGCCCGTGTTGGCGTAGACGTTACCAGTTGCCGTCAGCGTTCCGCCGGCGGTGATGCCGCTAGTTGTGGTCAATGACGTCAGAGCGGCCGTCAATGTGAAGTTGTTCAACGTAGTGGCGGTCGCCGCATCGGCCGGCAGCGCGGTATCCGGCAACGTTCCACTAATCTGCGAGTAACTGTAGTCCCCGCTGCTTGCAGTGACAGCGCCAGTTCTACCGAACACACTGCTTATCGCGCCGCCGCCACTTACCGCACCCGGCGCCCACTGCGAGCCCGTCCACTGCAACACCTGGCCGGCCGCCGGGGCTGTACTGGACACTGGCAGCCCCTGAATCTTCGCTACGGTGTTCGCGCCAAACGCGCCGGCCACGTCCCCGACCAATGCCGTGGCCAGCGGGGTCCCGTTGATCGAAAGGCCGCCGGCGTCTAGGGTTCCGTATCCGGCCGATCCGTTGGTTATTTTTACAATACCGGCGGATTCCCGCGACAGTCCAGTATCCGCCGCGCCGGAGAACACGTTGTTCACGGAACGCCAGGCCACTATACTATCGCTCGACATGCCCAGCGTGCTGGTGTCGAGGCTGATCTTGTAATTCGTGCCATCGCCCTCGGCGTACCCGCCATCCCAGTTGATGAACGACATCGTGCTTCCGGCGTTATTCTGCCACAACACCGAGCCAATGCCGTTCGCTGCCTGACTGGAGCTGTTCTTAAATGTCACCTGAGTATTGCCGGCGCCGGCCGGGTTGTAGATCGTACCGCCGGTTGCACTCAGCGTACCGCTCGATATCTGACTCAGGTTGTAGTCGTTCGCCGCCGCAGTGACTGTGCCCGTACGCCCGAACAAGCTCTGCACGGGAGCCGCCGCCAAAGCGCGCGCAGTGGTGAAGTACAGGTTGGCGCCCTCGGTAACTTGCGTTGTGGTGTAATCGCCGGACTGCGCGGTCACTGCACCCGTACGCCCGAACAAGCTCTGCACGGGAGCCGCCGCCAAAGCGCGCGCAGTGGTGAAGTACAGGTTGGTACCCTCGGTCACCTGCGTGGTTGTGTAGTCGCCGGCTTGCGCGGTCACCGTGCCGGTACGCCCGAAAACCGAACTAATAGCCCCGCCCCCGCCGCCGCCCGTTCCACTCTCCAGCGTCCACGTATTCGCCGCCGTGCATCCGAATATATTCTGACCCGCCGCCGCATCGGTCGCGAAGTACTGCTCTCCCACCGTGCAAGTTGAGGGCTTAGCGGAGCCCGCGCCCACCTTCGCCGGCAACGTGTGCGCCCCGCCGCTGAAGTCCACCGTGCCCGCCACTCCAGTAATGCCGCCAGTACTCAGCGACATCAGGTTTCCGGTGGCACTGTCGATCTTCCAGCGATTCACCAAACTATTCCAACTCGATCCTGAAGCGGTGCCCGGCACAGTCCCGAAGATAACATTGCCCCCGCTCGCGCTGCCCGTTCCGGGCCCGCCTCCCAGAATCAAATCCTGACCGGCCACATTCGTCCCGCTGGCGCCGGAGCTCGACACAAGCACGCCGGCAGGCGACAAAGCGCTGACCATTCCGTTCCCCAACCAGATCTGCTGAACGGGGGAAGGATCGCTGCCCACCACCATCTGATAAGACCCGTACACCGTCGCATAAGCGCCAAGAGCGATGGACTTACCTGGCGTGCCGCTCTCCTGCGGCCCGAGGCTGGCATCCGCGGTAGCGTCCACATAAGTGGTTGTAGTATTGTCGTTGATGGCGGCCACGTAGTACCAGTTGCGTGGCGCCTGATTTGCCGTGATAACCGTACAGAGAGTTGTCGGGCAAACGACCGTCCTGTAGATTCTGCGCGCCGACGCAGTGAAAGGTCCGGTGTAGGTGGGCAAGCCGGCGATCGTCACTTCTTCATGCGCCGGATCCGTAAGCACGCCCAAGTAGCTATTGTTTGAAAGCGCGCTCTCCTGCCCGTTTAACACAAATGATACCTTGTACCAGTACCAGCCAACCGATAGATTCGCTGTGTTGCTGGTCGCGGTAAGCGTCACCCCAGACATCGTATTTGGGTAATACATATCGGCATAAGCCCCGAGCCCCGTGAGATAGTGACCGGACGTTACGCCGAACATGGCGTTGAACCCGGTCCCCGCGTTGTCGTAGCCGGTAGTCAGCGACCAAAGCGTATTCATCCCCATGCACGAGTTTTCGTACCCAGTCACATTCCAGGCGCACGAATCCGTGCCGAAGCCGCTATTCCGGTAACCCGTCGTATTGATTCCCACTGAGTCGATCCCGAAGGCGGCATTGTTGTAGCCCGTCGTGTTCTGGTACAAGGCCCTCAACCCGAATGCAAAATTGTCGTACCCGGTGGTGTTATTGCCCAGCGCGTTTTCGCCCACGGCCGTGTTGTAGCTGCCGGTCGTATTGGCGGCCATCGCCAGGCTGCCGACCGCCACGTTCTGGCTTCCCGTCGTGTTTGCCGCCAGAGCGTTCTGGCCGATCCCTATGTTCTGGTACCCGGTCGTATTGGCGGTCAAATTTCCGTACCCGACCGCTACGTTATTGCTGCCGTTCCCAAACCCGCTAACTCCCGGCCCGATGGTGAAGTTGCCCAATGTGCCGCTCCAGGATGCCGCTCCCGGCAACTGTGCCGCGGCCGCCGCGCCGGATATCTGCCCGAAGCTGTAATCGCCGGTGCTGGCGGTCACTGCGCCCGTCCGTCCGAATACGCTGGTTACCGAGCCTCCGCCAAACGTGGCCGGTGTCCACTGCGATCCGTTCCACTGCAACACTTGATTGGCGGCCGGCGCCGTGCTGGCCACTGCGCGACCCTGTAGTGCTTTCACCGTCGCCGCCAGGCCCGAATTGGACACGTCACCCGTAAGCACCGGCATTTGGCTCGCCGCCAGGTGCGCGGACGAATCCAGGCCCGCGTACCCGCTGGCCACGCCCTTATTGGCTGCATTCTCGGCCGTGTAACCCAAAGCCCCCTGCACGCCGGTGGTCTGCGAATAGGGAATGGCTGGAAGGTTCGCCAACGGCACAAGCGCGCCGGAGTTCAGCGGCGCATACCCGCTCGCCGCTCCTTTATTCGCTGCGTTCTCGGGCGTGAACCCCAGCGCCGCGGTAACGTCCGGCGCGGCGGCAACGCTGGGCGCGCCACTGCCTGTAGTGATCTTGAGCAAACCGGTCGAAAGCCCAGCGAGAGACACCCCGCTGAGTTGATTCGCATTGACTTGGCCGGCGCTCGTGTAACTCAGGCTGCCGCCGATGAAAAGCGTATTCGCATTTGTACCCGAACCCACGCCGCCAAACGCAACGTTGCCAGCCGAGCCGCCTGTGTTTCCGCACGAGAACTCGTGGGTAGTCACACTGTAGTTCAGGTGGTTTCCGCTGGCATCCGGGCACGACGGCAGGCTCGTCCACGACCCCAAGGATGGCGCCGTTGTGACGACCGTCTGGTCGGAAGCATTGTTACCCGGCACGCTGGTGCCGTTGATCTCCGCGATCGCCGGCAGATTCGCCACGGGCAACAGCCGGTTCGCATCCAGCGGCGCGTAGCCGTTAGTGGCGCCCTTGTTCGCGGCGTTTTCCGGGTTGAATCCGAGCGTGCTCGTCACATCGGAGGCTCCGGCGATGCCAGGCGCGCCGGTCCCGTTCGCGACCTTGAGAAGTCCGCTCGGCAGGCTGGAGAGAGTCACTCCGGCCAATTGGTTCGCATTGATCTGGCCACCGCCCGCATAGCTCAGGGTGCCGCCAACCAATAGGCCGTTGACGTTGGTTCCTCCCGCTACTCCGCTGAACCCGACGCTGCCCACCGCGCTGCCCGTGTTTCCGCATAAGAACCCGTGTGTCGCCTGACTATAGTTCAGATGGTTTCCAAGTGTGTCGGGACACGATGGAAGGCTCGTCCAAGCACCTACCGCCGGCGCTGTCGTGACGACTGTCTGGTCCGGTGCGTTGTTACTGGCCACACTGGTGCCATTAATCGCAACGGTAGGCGGCAGATTCAGCGCCGGTACCAGCCCGTTGGCGTCCAGAGCCGCATAGCCGCCCGCCGTACCCTTCCCGCCCACGTTTTCGGCAACATATCCAAGTTGGCGAACCGATGAAACGCAGGCGGAAGGCCAGACTCCGCCAGCCTTCGCGCCATACAGACAGTAGCTGTCGGTATCCAGATAGTAATCCCCGTTGGCCCCGACCGTGTTGAGCGGCGCCCCTACCCCGTACCAGATCGACGCGCCATCCGGGATCCCTATGGGCGCTCCGCCGCCATTAACGATGATTTGCGCCGGCGCCGCAACAGCCATCAACGCGCACACGAGTACCGCCAAAACGATGCTTCGCATATTGCAATGAGTCTCCCCGATTCCAAACTGGATGGACTACCGTTGATAAAGCATGCCGGTTACCACCGCGCCGCCCGACACGCTGTCCACCGCGAGCGCGGTAGGATCGAGCACGTTGGAATCGCGTTCGTCTCCGACCACCGCCGATTGGCCGGCTTGCAATACCGCTATGACTCCCGCGCCGGTAGTCTTGTTCAGGCCTATCAACCCCACAAAGACATAGTCGGTGGAGTTCGCGGTCTTGAAGGCCTGTATCAGAACCTTGTTGCAACGCAACGGATATCCGGAGGGGGCCGGTACGTTCGCCGTCAAAGCCGTATTGCTTGCGGTAACAAAACCCAGTGGAATTATCTGTGCCACGTGAAAGCGCTCCTTTTTCACTCACAGAATAGCAGCCGCTTTTTTCCGGCCCGGCATACCGGAGTGACTGGCAGGGCTGCATCGGCGGAGACCGGGCCATTAACCTCCGTCCGCAAATCGGGAGTCCGAGTCTCTTCGGTAAGTGCGCCGCCGGATATCGGAGCGCGCTTCTAACTCCTTTTCAGACTGTCGGTTAGTGGGAGCCGACTAATGGTCGGGGCGGCCAGAGGCGACATCCGTCGAGGCATGCGGTATAGCCGGCCCCGGCGGGTCTGGATCTGCACCACAAAATTCCTGGCAAAGCGTGTGACTGGCTCGGCTGCTTGGCAGCTTTTCAACTTGCAGGCCTATTGTCAATCGGCCTACTGCACCGAATTTAAATACGCCACCAAATCCGACATCTGCTGCGGATTGGTGAACCGCGGCCAAGTCATCTTCGCCTGCCGCATGCGCGTGAACATCTGCGGGCCGTGCTTCCACAACGCCGAGACGATCGTGATTTCCGAGTATCCCCGCCCTTGGCCCGGCAGCGGCGGCGCTCCGTGCTCCCCGCCGTTGTGGCATTCGGCGCAGCGCTTGGCGGCAAACACCTGCTTGCCGTGCCCCGCGTCCCCCTTGGCATACACAAACTGCCGCATCCACAGATAACTGAGCAACTGGCGCATCTCGTCTTCGGAAAGCTGCGGCACGGGCTGGATCATCCTGGGCGCGTGATTCCACATGTCCACCGCGATCTCGGTCAGCGCCAGATTGTGCAGGCGGTCCTCCAGGGCCAGTTTGCCCACATGGCATTTCACGCAGCCCTTCGATTCGAATATCGCCTGCCCGCCTTCTCCGGAGGTAAACGAGAAACGCGCGGGTATCCCGCGAGTCTCCGGCAGGTTTCGCAGGTACGCCAGGATGTCGCTCAGATCCTGCGCCGCCAGTTCCTGCCACGCGATCTTCTTGCGCGCGAATGCCTCGCGCATGTTGCTGCTGTGGTCCCACATCTGCTGCGCCAGTACGATGGGCTGCCCCAACGATTCCCACTTCACCACCGCTGGCGCCCCTTCCGCCCGCGACTCGGTGATGCCGTGGCACTCCGCGCAGTGCCTGTCCGTGAACGCTTGTTTGCCGCGCGCGGCGTCGCCCGGTTTGTCGAAGAACCGCGTCGAATAAAGATACGCAAACAAATCCGCGGCATCCGACGGGCTCAATTTGGGCCGCTCGATGCCGGCCCCTTCCATGGCCGCCCACATCACCGGCGCGTGGTTCCACATAGCGCTGGCCAGCAGCGCGGGCGTGAAACCCCGGTCCACGCGCGCGCTCAGATCCATGCCCATCGTTCCGCCCTTGCCATTTACGCTGTGACACTGCACGCAGCGTTCGTTTTCAAAAAGCTTAGCGCCTCGATCCGAGTCGCCCGGGATCACCGGCGGCACAGCGGCCCCCGCGCTCCCGACTATCACAGCCCAAATGCAAAACTGTCGCATCATTCCCTCTCCAAAGTGGGGCAGGACTCCAGTCCTGCGGCGGGTATCCGGACCCGCCCCCTTAAACTTCATTCCTCTTGAACCGCTCGATCAACCGATCGCACGCCCGCACCGTCAGCGCCATGAACGTCAGCGTCGGATTCTGGCATGCCGACGACGGATAGCACGCGCCATCCATCACGAACAGGTTCTTCACGTCGTGCGTCTGATTCCAGGGATCCAGCACGGACTTCTTCGGATCGGCGCCCATCCGCGCGGTGCCCGCTTCATGGATCGCCATGCCAGGCTCGGCCAGATCCGCGTTCACCTTGATGTTCCTGGCGCCGGCGGCTTCCAGCATCTCGGCGGCGGTGGACGCGGCGTCTTCCATCATGGCCTTCTCGTTGTCGCCGTGCGTCATGTGAATACGCAGCGCCGGGATGCCCCAGGCGTCCCGCATCTCCGGGTCGATTTCGCAATAGTTATCGAAGCGCGCCAATGATTCGCCAAACGCGCCCAGATCGATTCCATATGTTCCCGCCAGCACGGCCTTCTTGTAGCTCGCGCCGAATCCCCCGGCGCCGAAGTTGAAGCCCGCGCTGGCGCCACCCTGGAATCCGTAGCCACGAATAAAGCGCGGATGCCGCGGCCCGTTCGCGATATTGCGAAAACGAATCACGTAGATGCCATTGGCGCGATGCGGCCCGCTCGGCGAACTCGGAGTAGGATCGAAGCCCGGCAAATCGCCCGCCGCGCCCCCGCCTACCGCGTGGTCCATCAGGTAATGCCCCAACGCGCCGCTCGAATTGGCCAGCCCTTTGTCATACACGCGCGTGGATGAATTCAACAGGATGCGGGTCGATTCCAACGCCTGCGCGCAAAGAATCACGCTGCGCGCGCGCGCCTGGTACGTTTTGTGCGAGAGCCTGTCGATATACGTTACTCCGGTGGCGCGATTGCCCGCATTGTCCATATCCACGCTGCGCACCACGGCGTTCGTGATCAGCGTGCAATTTTTCGACTTCAGCGCGTCCGCCACCGTGGTGAACGGGCTGCTGAAATACGAGAACGTCACGCAACCGCGCTCGCAAGGCCCGCAATAGTGGCATGCGGCGCGCCCATTGTGATTCTCAGTGAGTATGGCCGTGCGCCCGATGGTGACGGTGCGGCCAAACTGGGCCTGCACGCGTTCCCGCAACCGCACTTCGCCGCAGGTCATTTTCATGGGTGGCAGGAAATGGCTGTCCGGCAGCGTGGGATTCCCTTCCGAAGCGCCGCTGATGCCTACGTAGCGCTCCACGATCTCGTAATAAGGCTCCATGTCCTTGTACGAAAGAGGCCAGTCTTCGCCGTATCCATCGTGGGTGGCCGCCTTGAAATCCAGATCGCTCATGCGGTAGCTCTGGCGTCCCCAGACGAGCGTGCGGCCGCCCACAATCCGCAGCCGCTGCCAGGTGAACGGCTTGTCCGCCGGCGTGCTGTACGGATTCTGCAGGTCGTCCACAAACCAGTCGTAGTTGTACTCCATGCAGGCGTAGCATTGCTTCTGCACCGGCCGCGTGCGCGCGATTTCCGGTGACATATCGCGATATTTCAGCTTGTAGGCCGGCATGTGCTCGGTGAATTCCTTGGGCGAGATGTTGCGTCCCGCCTCCAGCAATGCTACCTTCAGGCCGGCTTCCGCCAGCCGCTTGGCCGCCCATCCGCCGGTCGCGCCGGAGCCCACCACAATGGCGTCGTAATTTTCGGGAGCTTGTGCCGATTGCATCGTTAAAGGTATTATAGTTCCGGGAATGAATCGCCGGGATTTATTTCGTCAAACCTTCTTGGGCGCCGCCGCCGCGGCCACCGCCCATGTGGCGCCGGCGCGCGAGTTTCCGTCCGATTACGACGCTTCGAAGGAACTGGCGCGCGCCGACTGGAAGCCGCTGTTTCTGGACGACCATCAGAATCAGACGTTGGTCGCCTTCGGCGATATCCTGATCCCCGCCACCGATACGCCGGGCGCCAAAGCGGCGTTGGCCAACCGCTTTATCGACGCCGTGCTAGCCGTTGAAACGCACGACACGCAGAAGAGTTTTCTGGAAAGTCTCGCGTTCCTCGATGGGGAATCCTTCGCCCGCTACCGTGCGGCGTTCGTGTATCTGGCGCCCGAGCAGCAGACCGAACTGATGACGTTCATGGCCTACCCGCACACGCTGGAAACGTGGGACGAGAACGCGCCCGGCAGCTATCGCGGCCACGCGCATTTCAGCAATTTGAAGGACTGGATTTCGAGGGCGTATTACAGCTCGCCGGTGGGAATGCAAGCGCTGGGCTACACGGGAGTGCCGGGCGGGGTGTTCGAAGGGTGTAAATAACGTGTCGTGTGGGCATTCGCACGGGACCCTAGCCCAATACCTGTGGAAAGGGGCTGTTATGTTATCGACTTTCGGCAGCCGACTATGGGCATCCCAATGCTTGCGTTTCGCCTAGTTCCTGGCGGCTACGGGCAGGCGGCAGCAATTCAGCGTCCGCCCCTGCTATCGCCTGCGCGCCTTCCGTGCCTGCGCTGCCTGTTCCTGGTGTCGCGCGGTCCGCGGCGGTAAGACCATTTTCGCACGATCAAGCGGGTTCGCGGACACGATATACTAACAGAGGGCGATTCGTGCATGAGCAAAAACAACGTTTTTATTAGCTATGCCCGCGGAGATAAGCAATGGGCAGAATGGCTTGGAGCGCGGCTCGTCAAACACGGATTTCGAATCTGGACGGACGCCACGTCGGTTCCGATAGGCGAGTCCTTCATCGCCGAGCTCAACAGGACAATTGAAAAATCCGATGCAGTATTGGTACTTCTATCGCCCAACTATTTCCAGTCCACATGGTGTCAGCAGGAAACCGCGGCTGCCGCCGCGAATAAGGTGCCGATCATTCCCGTGCTGGTTGAGCCTTGTGAGGTTCAGGGTTTTCTCCGGAATTACAACTGGGCAGACTTGACATCTGACCAAGATAGTGGAGTACGTGCAGTCATTCAGGCGGTCGAGCACTTGCGGGCGCAGCAGTCGGTATGAGCGATTTACCGGGAACGCCACGGCGCGATATCGATCCAGCGGTCATTCAGGACCAGCTTGAAAAGCTGACGGCCCAAGTTACGCGCCTAATGGAGTCTCAGCAAGCAACGGAAAAAGCGCCCCAACTGGCGAGCCAGCACCCCAAATGCTTTATTATTATGCCGTTTGGCATTCAGGACCTCGAAGATCTTTACAGTGAGTTCATAGTACCGGTGCTAGACGACTGCAAGTTAGAATGTGCGCGCGGCGATGACATCTTCGGGTCAAATGTAGTGATGGAGGATGTAAAGGCGGCGATCGCGACCGCCGACCTAGTAATCGCTGACCTCAGCGGGCAGAATCCCAACGTGTTCTACGAAGTTGGCATCGCACAAACACTCGGAAAGTTCTGCTCTCGCAGTCAATAGAGGACGTGCCGTTCGATCTCCGCCATCGCCGTGTTCTTCCCTATGAGTACACGCCCATTGCTTGCAAGAGGCTCGTCGCAAGGCTCAGGGAACACGTTTTGGCGATGCTCGGTCTCGAGTAACTGCTCCGAAATCCGCTTCGCACTATCTAGGCTCCCAGGCCCTGAGAGAATCTCACCCACAAGCCCGTTCCCGGATTTTCCGCAAGCTCGCGGGAGATCTGGCGCCTCCCTCGCTGGGGAAAGCGAACAGATTCAGGCTACCCCCCCAAACGCAATCCGCCGGTGATCCTTCAGGATGCACCGGTCCATCACCACCTCCAAACCCGCACCCCGCGCCCTCTCCGCGGCCCCCTCGTGCACCACGCCCTCCTGCATCCAAGCCGCCCGCGCGCCGATCCGAATAGCCGCCTCCACAATCTCCGGCACAAACTCCGCCCGCCGGAAAATATCGACGATGTCCACCCGCTCGCGAACGCTGTCCAAATCGGGATAGCATTTCTCGCCCAGCACCGTCTCCACCAACGGATTCACCGGAATGATGCGGTATCCATTCCGCTGCATATACTCCGCCACGCCGTAACTCGGCCGGAAGCGCTTGCTCGATAGCCCCACCACCGCGATCGTCCGGCTGGTCTTGAGCAACTCCGGTATGGTCATCGCGCGACCTGTTTCGCCGCCACCTTGCGGAACCGCTCCACTTCCTCCGCGGTCAGATACCGGAACTCGCCCGGCTTCAGCGGGCCCAGTTCCAGAAACCCGATCTTCACCCGCTTCAGCTTCTCCACCAACCGTCCAAAATGCTTGAACATCTCCCTGATCTGATTCTTGCGCCCCTCGGTCAGCCGCACCTCGTACCACGGATTCTGCGCGCGATAGGTCAGCCGCAACCCCGCCGGCGCCGTCCGCCGCCCACCCAGCGGCACACCTTCGCGGAACTGTTGCTCCTGCTCGGGAGTCAGCAGGCCGGTGACTTTCACCAGGTACGTTTTCGGAATGTGCGTGGAAGCCGACGTAATCGCGTTGGCCAGTTCGCCATCGTTGGTCAGCAGCAGCAACCCCTCGCTGGCATAATCCAGACGCCCCACCGGGTAAACGCGCTCCTTGATCCCGCGCACCAGATCCATCACCGTCGGCCGTCCCTCCGGGTCGGACACCGTGGTCATCACGCCGTGCGGCTTGTTGAGCGCGATCGAGATCAGGTGCTTGGGCGGGCGCAGCAGCTTCCCGTCTACCTTGATATGGTCGCGATCCAAATCGGCCTTGCTGCCCAGTTCCGTGACCGCCGCCCCGTTCACCGTCACGCGGCCTTCCTGGATGATCTGTTCGGCCTTCCGGCGGGAAGCGATCCCCGCCCGAGACAGGATCTTCTGCAGCCTTTCCTCGGGCATCAGCTTTGTTCTACCGGCGGCTCGGGCGCCGGTTCCGGCTCAGGCGCCTGGGTGGCTTCAGGCGGGGGGCCCACCGTGTCCACCGAGTCGCCGTCGATGGCCATCCGCCGGATCTCCTCGAACTCCTTCAGCGACGGCAGCTCGGTCAAGTCCTTCAATCCGAACTGCACCAGAAAATCCTTGGTGGTCTTGTACAAGATCGGCTTGCCGATCACGTTCTTGCGGCCCGCCGCGGCGATCAGTTTGCGGTCCAGCAGCGTCTTCAGCACGCCGGCGCCCTGCACGCCGCGAATCTCCATAATCTCCGGCGCCGTTACCGGCTGCTTATAAGCGATCACGGCCAGCGTCTCCAGCGCCGGCAGCGACAGCTTCAACGGCGGTTTCAGGCTCCTCACGAAATTGCGCACCGTCTCATGGTGCTCCGGCTTGGTGGTCATCTTGTAGCCGCCGGCCACCTCGCGCATAGTCACACCATGTTCGGGCTTGTCATACTCCGCCACCAACCCATCCAGCAGCGTCTGCACGCGCTCGCGAGGCTGGTTCAGAGCCGAGGCGATTTGAGCCAAAGAAAGAGGCTCCTCGGTGATATACACGATGGCTTCCAGCAAAGCCCGCAACTGCGAGTCTTCGGTCGAAACGGAGCTAGGCGTCTCGACGCCCGCCAGCAGATCGTCCGTAGCGATGGACTCGGCAGTCTCGCCTTCCGCGCTCGCCCCCTCGCCCCCTCCGCCATTCGCCGGCTCAGCCGCGAGATCGGCGCTCTCTTCCCCAACCTGAAACTCTTCCATCGCTACCTGTATTCCCTCTCGATCGCAATCGCCGGCTCATCCGTCGCAAACACGGTATCGAACATCCGGTGTCTCCGCAGCACGATTTCGCCAAATAAATCCGTCTGCGCCACCATCACCGCCTGCTGTTTCACCACCTCCAACACCGCCAGAAACAGCGTAATCATGGCCTTCCGGCTGCGCTGCTCCGCGAAAATACGCATGATGTACACCGGCTCGTCGCCCGCCTCCAGGAACAGCGATTTCAGGCGCAGAATCATCTGCCCCACGCTGGTCTCTTCCTCGTTCACCTCGTAAACCGGCCGGTTCTTGGCGCGTTCCAGCAACTCGCCGAACGCCTTCACCAGGTCGAAAAGCGTGATCGCCAGCCCCGGATCGTCATCTTCGGACGTAAACTGCGCAATCTGCGGATTAGACCAGACGTTCTCTTCAATCATCCGCTTCTGCTGCAGCATCTCCGCCGCATTCTTGAACTTCTCGTGCTCCAGCAGCTTCTCCACCAACTCCTGGCGCGGATCTTCTTCCGCATTCTCCACCGCCAGCGCCGGATCGCGCGGCAGCAGCATGCGCGACTTGATGTGGATCAGCGTAGCCGCCATGTACACGAATTCCGCGCCCAGATCGAAGTCCAATTCCCGCGCCTTTTCCATGTACGCCAGATACTGCGTGGTGATGGTGGCGATCGGGATATCCTTGATATCGATCTGCTGCTTCCGGATCAAATCCAGCAACAGATCGAGCGGACCGTCATAGCGTTCCAGGTGGACGTTTAAAGGCGAAGACACCGTACTTCACGATATCACGGTTGCGAAGTGGGGCAGGCTCGCAGCCTGCGGCGGCCTCGTAGGCCGCCTGCGACGTTGGCTCTCGCCAGCATGCGGCAGGTAGGCTTTGTATGTCCAAACTCGGAACCACCGAAACGGTACCGCACCGGGGGGGGCCGCTGTCAGACCCCTCAAACTAACCACGTGCCGCCGCTACCCCCGGCACAGTACACTGTAAGTCTGATGGACCGCATCGGACGCTACAAGATCGTGCGCGAGCTTGGCCGCGGCGCCATGGGCGTCGTCTACCTCGCCACCGATCCCACCATCGGCCGTCCGGTCGCCATCAAGACTATCCGCCTCGGTGAAGTCACCAACTCCGAGGAGCGCGCCCGCCTCCGCGAGCGTCTCTTCCGCGAAGCCCGCTCGGCCGGTGTCCTCTCCCACCCCGGCATCGTCACCATCTACGACATGGAGGCGCAGGATGACCTCGCCTACATCGCCATGGAGTACGTCAACGGCCCCACGCTCGACCAACTCATCTCCGGCCAGCCCCTCCCCTCGGACCGCCTGTTCAGCATTCTGGGCCAGACTGCCGTGGCCCTCGATTACGCCCACCAGAAGGGCATCGTGCATCGCGATATCAAGCCCGCCAACATCATGGTCACCGAGGACGGCTTGTCCAAGATCACCGACTTCGGTATTGCCAAAATCAGCACCAACGAGCAGTTCACCATGACCGGCGCCATCGTCGGCACGCCGCATTACATGGCGCCCGAGCAGGTGCAGGGGCTCGCCGTGGACGGCCGCGCCGACCAGTTCTCGCTCGCCGTCATCACCTTCGAAATGCTCACCGGCGAGAAGCCCTTCACCGGCGAACAGCTTACCACCGTGGTCTACAAGATCGTGGCCGAAGAGCCTGTTCCGGCGCACCGCCTGAATTCCACGCTCAACCAGCAGATCACCAACGTGCTGCGCCGCGCGCTGGCCAAGAAGCCCGATGCGCGCTATCCCAACTGCCAGAAATTCGTCGATGCGCTGGAAGCCGCCTGCGCCGCTGCCAAGGGTTGGAGGCCGTTGCCGCGCGGCGGCGGTCTCAATCTGCCCACGGCCGTGGAGGTGCGCCGTCCCGCCAACGTCTCGCTGTCCCGCTCCACGGAAGAAACCAAGCCGAGCGGACGCCGCCGGATGGGAGTTCTTCCGGTGCTTCTGGCCATCCTCGTGGCGGCCGGTCTGGTGGTGTTGATCGCCTGGCAGGCTGCGCCCTGGCTTACCGGGTCCCCTGAGGCTAGTCCAAAGGCGCCTGTGACCGAGGCCCAGCCACCCGCTCCGCAACCGGCGTCTTCTACTTCCGCGCCGGCGCCCGAGGAGAAGAAGCCTAGCCCGATGCCGCCGCCCGAACCTGCCACCAGGAGCGAATCGCCTGCCGAGGCCGCCGGCGCCACCCCGGACCGCGGTCCTATTCCAGCGCCCGCGGTTGCCGACGAGCATCCCCGTCCCGCCGCGACGCGCCAACCCGCGCCGGAATTGTCGTCCAGCCCCTATCTCAAGGTTTCCGTGGCCACCCTTCCGCCCGATGCCACGGCCATGCTGGACGATCGTCCCGATAGCGCCTGCACCACGCCCTGCGCCCTGGATGCCACACCCGGGCAGCACATGGTCAGCATCAGCCGCCAAGGTTACCAGACCGAGCATCGCCCCGTCACCGTCGCCAATACGGCCGTCGAAATCCCCACCGTCGCCCTGCGGGTGCCCGGAGGCGTCCTGATGCTGGCCAGTATCCCCGACGGTGCCCGTGTGTTCGTGAACGGTACGGAGTCCGGCCAGGTGACTCCCGCCAAACTGGTGCTACGGCCCGGCAAGTACAGCATTGCGGTCGAGAAGGATGGCAGGCGGTCTTCCAAGGAAGTGGAAATACAGAACGGCACCACTCACTACGAGAAGTTCATCATGGAGCGGTAATCATGACCATGGTAAGATGACTAGTCATGAAGGCCAAAGCGTTGCGCAGCGAAATTCCGGCGGGCGAGTTCAAAGCCCAATGCCTCAAGCTGTTGGATGAAGTCCAACAGCAGCGCCGCCAAATCGTCATTACGAAACGCGGCAAGCCTGTGGCCCGCTTGATGCCGCTCTCCGAGGACATGCCGGACATCTTCGGGCGGATGAAAGGAACCGTCGAGATCCTCGGAGATATTGTCTCCTCCACGGGCGAAATCTGGAACGCCGACAAGGACTCGGATGATTGATGGACAGGGCCCAATCCTATTGGACACGCATTGCTGGATCTGGCTGCAATCGGGCCAACTGGAGAAGTTTTCGCAGGGAACGGTTGACCAGATTCGGCAGGCCGGCGTGGCGGGCATGTTACGCGTGTCGATCATCTCGGTGTGGGAAATCGCGCTGCTTGAGTCCAAGGGCCGCATCCTGATTCATATGGACTGTCTGGAATGGGTGCGCCGCGCCCTGGATACGCCTGGCCTCGCGCTTGTCCCGCTTACCCCTGAAATCGCCGTCGAAAGCACCCGCCTCCCCGGCAACATGCACGCCGATCCCGCCGACCGCATCCTGGTAGCCACTGCCCGCAACCTCGGCGCGCGCTTGATGACGCGCGACCAGGCGCTGCTCGATTACGGCCGCAAACGTCACGCGCGCATCGTTCCCGCCTGATTCACGCCGACTTGATCTCCGTCCACATCCTGTCCCGCAGCCGTTGCGTGGCGGACGGCATTGTCGCGATCCATTGCCCGCGCGCCAGCGTCTCGGCGGACGGAAACAACGTGGTATTGCGCCGCAACGCTTCCGGAAGCAACGCCTGCGCCGCTCCATTCGCGGTCGCCGTGCGCGAAGTCTGCACGATCGCCGCAGCCACCGGCGCGCGCAACAAGTAGTTGATAAACTCGTGTGCCAGTTCGGCGCGGCCGCTCTCCCGCAGCATCACGGCATTATCGCCGTACAGCGGAAATCCCTCCGCCGGATACGCGAAACCGAGCTGCGGCGCGGCGTCGATGGCCTGCTGCGCGGTGGTCGCCCAGGAATGCGCCACCAGGATATCGCCGGCCACCAGTTGGTCGCGAAACTCAGCGTTCAGATAGGCGCGCAACAACGGCTTCTGCGCAAGCGCTTCACGCTCCGCGCGGCGCAGACTGGCGGCGTCCGTCGAGTTGTAGGAAAGCCGCAGCTTCAGCAGACAAGCGCCCAGCACTTCTTCCGGATCGTCCAGCATGGTCAACCGGCCTTTGAACCGCGCGCTCCACAGGTCGGCCCACGCGGTGGGCGCGGGCGCGGCCGACTGGCTATAGGCGATACCCGTCGCACCCCACATGTACGGAACGCAGTATTCCAGCCGCGGATCCCACGGCGGAGCTTGGAAGCGCAACTCTAGGTTCGGCAAATTGGGCAGGCGCGCGTGATCGAGCCGCGCCAAGAGGCCGAACTGCCGCATCGGCCCGATGCGATTGTGCGTCGGAAAGACCACATCCCATCCGGAGTTACCGCTCAACACCTTGGCCAGCATCTCTTCGTTGCTTTCGTAGGTGGCGTAGCGCACGTGTACGCCGAACTCGGCTTCGAAATTGGCGATGGTATCCGGCGCCACGTAGTTCGACCAGTTGTAGACATTCAGCCGCGGCCGCCCGCGCGCGCAACCGGCGAGCCCCGCGACGCCCATCAGGAAGGTCCGCCGATTTTGGAGGGCGGCCAATCTTGGCCGCAGCCGGCTATTAGCCGGCTCTGGCCGCCTGAAAGGCGGCTGCGGGCAGGATTGCCCGCCCTCCAGGAGGATTCCGTTCATGCCCTCTGCACCCTCTCCGAGATCAGCACCAGGGCGCCAAACACCACTACAATCAACGCCGAAATCGCGTTGATCACCGGAGTCGCGCCTCGCCGCGCCATGGCGTAAATCACCATCGGCAGCGTTTCGGAGTCCACTCCGGCCACCATGCTGGTGATCACATAGTCGTCGAACGATACCGTCAGCGCCAGCAGCGCGGCGGCCACGATGCCCGGCAACAGCGCGGGTAGCGTCACGTACCGGAATGCCTGCCATTCGGTCGCGCCCAGGTCCAGCGCGGCTTCCTCCAGCGCCGGGCTGAAGGTCCGCAGGCGCGCCGCAATCACGATCACCACGTAGGCGATCGAAAACGCCACATGCGCCAGGATCACGGTGTGCAGTCCCAGCCGCCAATGCAGCCAGCGGAACGACCACTGAAATAGCGCCAGCAGCGAAATCCCCATCACGATCTCCGGCGTTACCAGCGATAGGTATAGCGAGCCCGAAAGCAGCTTCGAACCGCGCTTCCACAGCCCGTAAGCGCACAACGTGCCGGCGATGGTCGAAAGCACGGTGGCCGCCACCGCGATGATCACGCTGTTCCACGCGGATTCGGCAAGTTGCCGGTCCTGGAATATCGCGCGATACCAATGCAGCGAAAACCCTTGCCACACCGTAAACCGCGACGAGTTGAAGCTGAATACGGCCAGAATCGCCAGCGGCAAGTGCAGGAAGAGGTACACCGCGGCGGCATACAAACCCAGCCAGCGCTTCATACCAACCCCTCCCGCTCCTGCCGCAGCATCAATAGGACCAGCACGCCCACCAGCGCCATCAGTCCCACCGAGAGGGCCGCGCCAAACGGCCAGTCGCGCGCGTTGGTGAACTGGTTCTGCACCAGGTTGCCGATCAGCACCGTGCGCCCGCCCCCCAGCAGATCGGGCGTCAGGTAGGCGCCCAGCGCCGGAATGAATACCAGGATGCTGCCCGCCCGAATGCCTGGGGCCGACAGCGGCAGGATCACGTGCAGCAGTGTCGGCCACGGCTTCGCGCCCAGATCCGCGGCCGCCTCCACCAGCGCCGGATCCAGTCGCTCCAGGGTGGCGTACACCGGCAGCACCATGAACGGCAAATAACCGTACACCAGGCCCAGCAACACCGCGCCGTCGTTATACAGCAGCGGCAGCGGATCGTGAATCAGGCCCAGATGCTGCAGCGCGGTGTTGATCAGTCCTGTATCGCGCAATAGAAACAGCCACGCGTAGAGCCGCACCAGGAAGCTGGTCCAGAACGGTAGAATCACCAATTGCAGGTAGATGTTCTTGCGGCTGCCCGCGCGCGAAATGAACAGCGCCAGCGGAAAGCCCAGCAGCAGGCAAATGGCCGTGGTCGCGGCCGCCATTACCAACGACCGCAGCACGATGCCCAGATAGAGCGGATCGACGAGGCGCTGGTAGTTCTCCGCGGTCCAGGGCAGGCCCAGCCCGCCGTACGCGCCGCGCGTCAGCAGGCTGTAAACGATAACGATGGCGAACGGCGCGCCAAACAGCACCGCCATCCAGATCCACGCGGGCAGCAGAAACCACGCGCGCAGGCGCTCCCAACCGGAGGCCGTTTTCATGATGGAAAAATCATCTCGTCGGATGGATTCCAGCAAACGTGGATGGCCTCACCGGTCTGATACGTCCCGTTATTTCGGGGGATTTCAGCCACCGCAGCTTCGCCGCTTTCCAAGCGCGTCAGTACGTGGACGCAGTTGCCGAGGAAGACCGAGCCGGTCACCGTCGCCGGCCGGAAACGTCCGCCATTCGACGGCAGCGTGCGCGAGATGCGCGTCACCTCCGGGCGCAGGCCGACCCCGTCGATCCAATTCACCGCGCCCAGAAATCCGGCCACGAAACGCGTGCTGGGGCACAGGTAGACATCTTGCGGCGTTCCCACTTGTTCGATGGCGCCGGCGTTCATCACCGCCAACTGGTCGGACATGGAGAGTGCCTCCTCCTGATCGTGCGTGACCAGCAGAAACGTGATCCCCACCCGCCGCTGCATCTCTTTCAACTCCAGCCGCATCTGCTTGCGCAGCTTCGGATCGAGCGCCGCCAGCGGCTCGTCGAGCAGCAGCACGTCCGGCTGCAGTACCAGCGACCGCGCCAGCGCCACGCGTTGCCTCTCGCCGCCGGAAAGCTGTGCCGGATGCCGCGATTCCTTGCCCGTCAGCCGCACCAGTTCCAGCGCCTCCCGCACCTTACGCTCGATGTCCGCCTGGTTCTTGCGCTTCAACCCGAAGGCGATATTCTCCGCCGCTGTCAGGTGCGGGAACAGGGCGTAATTTTGGAAAACGGTGCTCACGTTGCGCTGGTAGGGCCTCTGCTCGTTGACCACTGCGCCATCCAGAAGCACATCGCCGGAAGTGGGCTGCTCGAAGCCGGCGATCAGGCGCAGCGTGGTCGTCTTGCCGCAACCCGAAGGGCCGAGCAGCGAGTAGAATCCGCCCCTCGGAATCTTGAGCGAAATGCCGTTCACCGCGCGATGGTTCGGGAAGTGCTTCACCAGGTCGCGCAATTCCAGAATTGACTCCATTTGAGAAGCATGTTAACGCAAACGTAGGATCAAACGATGAAAAATCTTGCATGGCTCTTCCTAGCCGCGTCGCTGGGCCTGCCTCCAGCGAAGCCCCAATCCGGCGCCGAGCTGTTCGAGAAAAACTGCGCCGGTTGCCACAAGACGGGCAGTGCGACCCACGCGCCCGCTCCCGAGGCGCTCCGCCAGATGTCCCGCACCAAGATTTTCGACGCCCTGACCACCGGCAAGATGATCCTGGTGGCCGGTTCGCTACCGGTGATGCAGCGCATGGCCATCGCCGCCTATTTAGGCGCGAAGGAGCCAGAGGAGGTCAGCGGCGGCATCTGTCCGTCGGCCCCCGCGCCCTTCAAGGATCTGCACGGCTGGCACGGCTGGAGCGTGGACCCGGAAAACACTCGCATGCAGAGTGCGGCCGCCGCCGGACTGGACCGCTCCCAGGTGAGCAAGCTGAGGCTCAAGTGGGCTTTCGGATTTCCCGGCGCGACTTCGGCCCTCGGGCAGCCATCCGCGGCGGGAGGGCGCCTCTATGTGGGCAGCGCGGGCGGCGTCGTGTACGCGCTCGACGCGCACACCGGCTGCACCTACTGGACCTTCAAGGCGGCCCAAACCGTGCGCACAGCCATCAACGTCGCGCCATATTCCGAGCCGCGACCGTCAGGGAGCGGTTCCCAGGCCCACTATGCGGTGTATTTCGGAGATGCCCAATCCAACACTTATGCCGTGGATGCGGACACCGGCGCGTTGCTCTGGAAGACCCGCGTGGATGAACACCCGTTTTCGCACATCACCGGCACCCCCACCCTTTATGAAGGGCGGCTATACGTGCCGGTCTCGACCGGCGCCGAGGAGTTCGTGGCGGCGGGCGACCCAAAGTACAAATGCTGCACCGCGCGCGGCAGCGTCGTCGCGCTGGACGCCCGCAACGGCGAGCGCCTTTGGAAGACCTACACGATTCCCGAGCCGCAGCCCACCCGCGTCAATTCCGCCGGCACGCAACAGTTCGGACCGTCGGGCGTATCGATATGGTCCGCGCCCACGGTGGACGTAAAGCGCAAGGTGCTCTACGTAGGCACCGGCAACGAACATTCCGGGCCCGAGACCACCGCCAGCGACGCCGTAATGGCCATCGAAATGGGAACCGGCAAAGTCTTGTGGACCAAACAACTGACGCCGGCGGACCACTGGAACGTGGCCTGCGTGCTGCCCGGCCAGGTGAACTGTCCGGAGAAGCCCGGCGAGGATTCGGACATCGGCGCCTCGCCCATATTGGTTCAGATCGCCGGCGGCAAACGCCTGCTGCTGGTGGGGCAGAAATCCGGGGTGATGTGGGCGCTCGATCCGGATGCCGAGGGCAAAGTGGTGTGGCACCAGCGGCTCGGCAAGGGCGGTGTGCTGGGTGGGATCATGTTTGGTCCCGCGGCGGACGCGGAAAACGTCTACGTGCCGCTCTCCGACTACACCATCCTCGGACCCATCGAAGGCGGCGATCCCAAAGTCGGTGGCGGGCTGTTCGCCCTCCGCATCCAGACAGGCGAGAAAGCTTGGACCGCGCCCCCGCCGGAACCCAAGTGCATCGGTACCCTCGGATGCACCCCGGCGCAGATGGCCCCCGCTACGCTGATTCCGGGCGCGGTCTTTTCCGGCTCGATGGACGGCCACCTCCGCGCTTACAACACAGCGGACGGCGCGGTCATCTGGGACTTCGACACGTTGCGCGATTTCCCGACGGTCAACGGCGTGAAGGCGCACGGCGGATCCATGAGCGCTTCGGGACCCGTGGTTACTGGCGGCATGCTCTTCGTCGATTCGGGATACGGTGCGTTGGGTGGGATGCCTGGGAACGTGCTACTGGCGTTTGGCGTGGAGTAGAGCGAATGCCATTGTGGGGCAGGCTCGCAGCCTGCGCGGGCCTCGCAGGCCCGCCCTTCGGCGAGCGAAGCCCTCCGCACTCTTGGCAATGGTCAGTACCCTTCATCCCGCAAGCGCTCGACCGTCAGCCGCGGCTTCAAATCCAGATTGCGGACCAGTTTCTCGACATGCTTGGCCAAGATATCGCACTCGATATTCACGCGGCTGCCCCGCTGGTAAGTGCCCAACGTCGTGTTTTTATAAGTGTGCGGAATAACCGTAACCGACAGCATGTCGCCCTCAAGCGCCGCAATCGTCAAGCTGATGCCGTCGATCGCCACCGACCCTTTGTAAACCAGGTACGGATCGAGTTCGGCGGGCACCCGCACTTTCAGCCACCAGTTCTGGTCGCCCAGCGCTTCCAGCGCCAGGAATTCGGCGGTCGCATCCACGTGGCCCTGCACGATATGTCCGCTCAGCCGCGTGTCCGGCAAAAGAGGCCGCTCCAGGTTGACGCGCGAAAGCGTGCGTAGCGCGCCCAGGTTGCTCGCGCGCAGCGTCTCGGGCGCCAGGTCGGCGGCGAACGATTCCGCGTGTACCTCCACGGCGGTCAGACACACGCCATTCACCGCAATGCTGGCGCCTACGGTCATGTCTTCCAGCACTTTCTTGCAATGGATCTTCAGGCGCGCGCCCGCCGCCCGGCCTTCGACCGATTCCACCGCGCCCAGTTCTTCGATGATTCCGGTAAACATTCAATCCTCTTTGACGATGTAGCCTTCCACGGCAAACTCGTCGGGAGCGATACGATGCAACTCGGTGCGGTTTATGCGAATGGCATCGGCACGCCGGCGCCTGCCTACGCCGCCCGCCATGGATAACGATTCGGACCCGCCCAGAATCTTAGGCGCGTAATAGAAGAAAACCTTGTCGGCCACACCGGTTTCGAGCGCGGCCCAATTCACCTTGGCGCCCGCCTCAATCAACACCGACTGGTACTGTTGTTGCGCCACCGCCTCGATGGCTGCGCGCAGGTCCGACCGCCCATCGCGCCCATCCAGAACCAGCACGCGGACGCCATGGCCTTCGAGCGCTTTGCGGCGTTCGGGCGGCGCCGCCGAGGTGCCCACCACCAGCACGTCGCCCGCCGCGCTGCGCACCATTTGCGAATCGAGCGGCAGCCGCAAGCGCGAATCGAGCACGATGCGCAACAGCGGGCGGCTGCGCGGCAAGCCGGTGCGATCCGTAAGCAGGCAGTCGTCCGCCAGCACGGTGCCGATACCGGTAAGAATCGCATCGGAATGGTGGCGGAGCTGCTGCACGTCCGCGCGCGCTTTGTCGCTGGTAATCCAGCCCCGATTATCGTCGGGCGCGGCGATTTTTCCGTCCAGCGTGAGCGCGGTCTTCAGCGTGACCAGCGGCAGGCGCGTGCGCATGAAGTGCACGAAGGCTTCGTTCAGTTTCTCCGCCTCGGCTGAGAATGCCGCCGCAATCTCGGCCTGAATTCCGGCCGCGCGCAGTTGCCGCATCCCTTCGCCCGCCACCAGCGGATTGGGGTCTTCGAGCGCCGCCACTACCCGCGCCACGCAGGCTTGAATCAACGCGGCGGTGCAAGGCCCTGTGCGTCCTTGATGGCAGCAGGGTTCCAGGTTGATGTATAACGTGGCTCCGCGGGCTCGCTCGCCGGCATCTTCGAGCGCCAGGATCTCGCCGTGCTTCACGCCGGCCCAAGTGTGGAAACCGCGTCCCACCACTTGCCCATCGCGCACCAAAACCGCGCCCACCAACGGATTGGGGCTGGTTTGCGCGTCGCCCTTCCGCGCCAGGTCCAGCGCTTCGCGCATATACCGGGCATTCGCGTCCTGCTGCCGATCGGTCATTTTTCGAAGAGGGATGCGATAAATTTCTCGGCGTCGAACGGCAGCAGATCGTCCACCTTCTCGCCGATTCCCACGTAACGGATGGGGATATTCAACTCGCGCGCGATGGCCACCACGATGCCGCCCTTGGCCGTGCCATCCAGCTTGGTCAGCACGATGCCGGTGACGCCGGAAGTCTCGGTGAACTTGCGGGCCTGCTCCAGCCCGTTTTGCCCGGTGGTGGCGTCCATCACCAGCAGCACTTCGTGCGGCGCGTCGGGAATCACGCGCGCGGCGGTGCGCCGCATCTTTTCCAGTTCAGCCATCAGGTTGGTCTTGGTTTGCAGTCGGCCCGCGGTGTCCACGATCACGTAATCGGTCTTGCGCGCGCGCGCCGATTGCAACGCATCGAACAGCACCGCGCTGGGATCCGATCCCTGATTCTGCCGGATCACGGTGGTGCCCGTGCGCTCGCCCCAGATCTCCAATTGCTCGATCGCGGCGGCGCGAAACGTATCGGCCGCGCACAGCAGCACACTGCGCTGCTCGTTGCGGAAGCGCTGCGCGAGCTTGCCGATCGTGGTGGTTTTGCCGGAACCGTTCACGCCCACTACCAGGATCACGGCGGGCGGCTCGGCCACGCGCGGCATGGGGCGCTCGGAAGCTTGCAGGATTTCAAGCAGGTGCTCGCGAATCAGCCCTTCCAACTCGGCGGCATCGCCCACCAGGCTGCGGTCCACGCGCTCGCGGATGCGATCCAGAATCTCTTCGGTGGTGCGCACGCCGATATCGGAACCGATCAGCGTGAACTCCAGTTCGTCCAGTAGATCGGCGTCGATCTGCTTGGCGCCCTGCAGCATGTCCTCGAGGCGCGTGACCAGACCGGCGCGCGTCTTTTGCACGCCGCTCTTCAGGCGCTCCAGAAGGGATGGCTCTTGTTCGACCGCGCCGAATAGCGTTTGGATCATTGGGCTATTGCCGGGTCCGGATGAATTCGCCGATGGCGCTCACCAGGTTTTGGATTCGCTCGTCGAGTTGCATGTGCGACTCGGTGAGTTTCTGGGCGAGCGCCTCGATTCGCCTATCCGTCTCCTGGAACTGTTGCTGCGTGGCGATCTGCGCCTCCGTCAAGAGAACGAGGACGTCGTCCAGCTTCTTTTCCTTCTCGGTTAGGGCGTCAAGTGCGGTAAACACACGGAGCATGGATTCTTCCAGGCTGGTGACGCGCGTGTTCAGACTTTCCGGCATTATGAGACTATTGTAGCAATCATGGAAAAGGTCGCGATTTTTGGCGCAGCCGGTCCGATCGGCCGATATGTGGGAATGGAATTGGATCGCCGAGGCGTCCCGTTTCGCGCCGTCGGACGGACGGCCAGTAAGCTTGCGGAGGCATTCGGAAAGCTGCCGAACGCCGAGGTGATTGCCGCCGATTTGTCGGATGCCGGCGGAGCCACACAGGCGGCCCGCGGCGTAGACACGATCGTCTACACGCTGGGCGTCACTTACACTGAGTTTCAACTTTACCCGAAGATGATGCGTATAGCCATAGATGCCGCGGCGGCCGCCGGCGTGCAACGGTTCGTGCTGGTGACGGGCGTATACAGCTACGGAGTGCCGCAGACGAAAAAAGTGGCGGAAACGCATCCGCGCATCCCGGTTTCGGTGAAGGGCCAATTGCGCAAGGAGCAGGAAGATCTGCTCATGGCCGCGGGTGAGCGGGGGCTATTCAAAACCATGGTGGTGCGGCTCCCGGATTTCTACGGACCCTATACCCACAGCTTGGCCAGCCTGATCTTCGACGCGGCGCTGGCGGGCAAAACGGCCAATTGGCTGGGACCGATCGCCCCGCTGCACGAATTCGTGTTTGTGCCGGATGCGGGGCCGGTGATCGCGGAACTGGCGGCGCGCGACGATTGCTACGGAGAGGCCTGGAACGTCGCGGGACCGGGCGAGATCTCCGCACTGGCCTTCATCCAGAAGATCTACCAGGCGGCGGGACGCGAGCCGAAATTCCGTAGCGCGGGCCGCACTATGCTACGAATGTTGGGCTGGTTCAATCCGCTGATGCGCGAGCTGCCGGAGATGTTGTATCTGCAGGAGACGCCCGTACTGCTGGACGACGAAAAGCTGCGCCGCAAGCTCGGCGAGGTGCACAAGACGAGTTACGACGAAGGCATTAAGCTGACGCTGGAGTGCATGCGGAAGGGTTAAGCTTACTTCGCGCCCAGAAAGTAGCCCGGACGCGTGCGCACCTTGGCGTCCTTAACGCCGGTCACCATTACGGAGATCTGGTGGAAGCCGCCCTGATCCTTGTTGTTTGGATTGTACGCGATCATGTACTGGCTGTGAAGATCCGCGCCGAGGCGCTCGATGGCTTCCTCCAGGCCCCGCTGCCGCATGAAGCCAAACTGCTCGCCGCCGGTGCCCCTGGTGAAGACCTCCGAAGGATTCTGCTTGAAAATGGCCTTGGCATCTTTGAAGACCTCCACCATCGCCGGGACGAACTCCGCCGAACCGCCCAGGCTGCCCGTCTCCTGCATCACGGTATTGGGAGTCGCGGGGTATCCCGATGGCATCGGCGTCATGGCGGGAGGCCGGTTGTCGATGTATCCAGGGTCCTGCTTGGCCATGATGGTCGTGATCATGCGCGAGATATCCACCGAATAAACATCCACATTGGCCAGTTGCACGGCGATCAGCGTCTCCTTCAGGCGCGCCTCGCTGGATTTGTCGCGTGTTTCGCTCACCAGCAGAATGATCCGCCGGCGGTTCCGCGGCCGCGTGCCTAACAGGCGCGCGCCTTCCTCTACCGCATCGATCATACGGTTCTGGCTGCTGCCCACATGAATCTTCTTCAGCGCTTCCGTGATCTTGGCGGAGTCGGAAGTAAACTCCTGCATCAGCCGGATGCGCGAATCGAAGGCCAGCACGGCCGCTTCGCCCTGGTCGCCGATCACCAGGTTCTCGATCATCCCGCCGATTTTCTGAATCTGCGGTAACACGGATTCCACGTGATCGCTGCACTCCACCGCGATCACCATCGAGATGGGCGGGAAGGCCACGTCCACGTGGATATCCTGCTCTTTGTCGTTGTCGAAGAGATGGAACTGTTCAGGTTTCAGGCCGTCTACGTTATTGCCGTCGCGGTTCACCACGGTCACCGGCGCCACCACCACGTCCACCGTCTGACGGATCACCAGGTCCCCGGCCGTCTCGGGCTTGGCGGATTCCTGCTGGCCCTGCGCGAACAGCGTGGCCGCGAGCAGCCCGCTGAATAGCCATCGAAGAGTCATGTAATTCCAGACGTTACGAATTCCCAAAACGTTGCGCATCTTGATGCTCCGTGCGGCCGCCCAGTAGATCGAGTACGTGCGGCACTAATTCCACGATAGCATCGAGCGACTCTACCGCTCCCTTGGGCGAACCGGGCAAATTCACGATCAGCACGCCGCCGCGCGTGCCGCCCAGGGCCCGCGAGAGCGCCGCCATGGGCGTGGAGCGCGATCCGCGCGCGCGCATCAACTCGCCCAGGCCCGGAATCTCTTTGTGCAATACCGCACGTGTGGCCTCCGGGGTGACATCGCGCGCGGCCACGCCCGTGCCGCCGGTGGTGAAGATGGCCGCCACGCGATGACTGTCCGCCAGCGCCGCCAGCCGCCGCTCGATGAGCGCGGCATCGTCCGGGACGACTTCAGTCACAGAGACGCCCCAGCCCAATTGTTCCAGTCTCCGGCGCACGGCCGGGCCGGAGAGGTCGGCGCGCGTACCGGCATGCACGGAGTCGCTGATGGTCAGCACCGCGGCATCGATCATGATGCGAGTGTACCGCAGCCGCCGGTCAGCAATTGGAAGGCCCGCCGGGCGACGATCGACTCTTCGTTCGTAGCCAGTGCGAGCACCGCCAGCGCGCCGTTCGATACCAGGCGGTCGCCGCTGCCCGACGCGTTCAAAACCGGGTCGAGCGCGATCCCCAGGAATTCGAGGCCTTGGCAACAGGCCGCGCGCAGGCTGGCCGAATTCTCGCCGATGCCGCCGGTAAAGGCCACGGCATCGAGTCCGCCCATGGCGGCGGCGTAAGCGCCAATGGTCTTCTTCACCTGATAGGCGAAGACCTGCAGCGCTTCGGCGGCCGGCGCATCTCCCGCGGCGGCGGCCTGTTCCAGATCGCGCACATCGCCGCCTGCGATCCCCGAGAGCCCGGCCAGCCCGCCGCCTTCGGCGAGCTGTTCGCGCACCTGCCCGCAGGTCCAGCCGTGGCGCTCCATCATGAAGAGCACGGCGAAGGCGTCCAGATCGCCATGGCGCGTGGCGTTCTCCAGACCGGATTGCGGCGAGAAGCCCATGGTGGTGTCGATGCTCCGGCCGTGGTCGATGGCGCACATCGAGGAACTGCCGCCCAAGTGGCAGCTTACCAGGCGGGTCTGACGGCCCAGCAGCACGGCGCAGCGCTCGGCCACATACTGGTGCGAGGCGCCGTGGAATCCGTACTTGCGTACGCCCTCCGCGCGCCACTCGGCGGGCACGCCGTAAACCTGCGCCCAGGCGGGCATGCTAGCGTGGAATTCGGGCTCGAAGGCAGCCACCAGCGGTACGCCCGGCAAACTCTCGCGGAAGGCGCGGATGGCGGCCAGATAGATGGCATTGTGCGCCGGCGCGGCCGGCAGGAATTCTTCCAGGGCCAGCAGCAGGTTGTCGTCAATGGCGAACGTGCCGCGGTACCGCGGCCCGCCATGCACGGCTTTGAAAGCCACCGCATCCACTGCAACGCCCCCGGCGCCGATCTGCCGGATGGCTTCGGCGTAATCCCGCACGCGCTCAAACCGGCCGCGTCCCAGCACCTTCTCGGCGGGCATCTCCAGAATCTGGTACTTCAGCGATGTCGAGCCCAGATTTGGAACCAGCAGGTTCATTTTATGCCGTGATACTGAGTCCGTAAGACCGTCGCATTCTTGGTGGCCTGGGCCTGAAACGGACTCTTCAGCGCGGCGCACGCTTTAAAGAAATTGTAGGCTTCCTGGCCTTTCTCCATCTTGGAATTGGCCAAGCCCAGGTAGAAGAGCACTTCCGCCTTCACCGCGACGTTCTCTTCGGCCAGCGGCAGCGCCTTGCGCAGTTCCTGATCGGCGGGCGCCGGCTTGCCTTCATTGAAATACTGTTCGCCGTTGATGGAATAGGCAAACACCAGGATGGCGTTCTTGCGCTTGGTCCAGTCCGCGTCGGCGACGCCCTCGGGCTTCGGCTTGGAGCCGATCGCTTCGGCCAATTTGGCGCTATAGGCATGCACCTTATCGCGATCCTTATTCTTGACGGCATCCTGGGTGAGAACCAGCAGCATGTCTTCGCTGGGGGTTCCGGTTGCCGCCACCTTCTGCGCCAGGGCAACGGCTTTGTCGGTCGCTCCGGATTTCTGATAGGCGACGAACAACGGATCGACGGCTTTGGCCAGATACTCGCTCTTGGGATTGCGCTGCTGCAGGGCTTCGATGAGCGCGGCTTGCTTGGCGGGATCGGCGGTTCCCAGGGCCATCGCGTATAGCGAATATTCGGTGTAGGTATTGACTTGGCGGGCATAATCCACGCGCGCCTTCCAGTTCTCGACCTCGTCGGCGTCCGTGGGCTGGGTAGAGGCAACCACCTTCTGTGCCAGTTCCGAGGTCTTGGACGACCATTTCAAGACCAGATCGGGATCCTTCTTCATCTCCGCCGCCTTGAGGGTCTGTTGCGCGTCCTCCACGCATTCCGGAGGGATGGCGGCTAGTTTGTCGCCCACCGCCAGCGCCTTGTCGGCGTCGTTGGCCTTGACGTAGGCGGTCAGCAGTTGCTCGTAAACCCAGCCGGCGGCTTCGTGCTGCGGATACGTATTGGCGAACTGCTCCTGCAGGGCCAGTTTCTGAGCGGCGTCTTCCTCCAGGCCGGCCTTCTGGAGCAGTTGCCCCTCCGGGCTGGTGGTATTGATCTCCGTGAGCTTGTGACACTGCGTCCATCCGGGCGCGGCGGCCAGCGTCAGGGCGAAAAGGGCGGCGATGGTCTTCATGGGAACCTCCCCGAAGTGGGGAATGTTAACACAATTTGCTGCCAGCGAGGATAGCAAGGAGATCAATGGCACGGTGCACAAGCACGGTCGTATAATCGACTATGAGGTACCGCTGGGCGTTAGGGGGCGTGTCGGAGTATTGTCGGGTTGCCCGTTTGCCTCCGCCCTGTCGTCGTTACAACCGCAGGCTGGTGCGTTCGACTCGAAGTTGGGCGGCTGTCTATCAGAGATTTGGATGATGCATGTGGAATGTTGATCAAAAGGATTTCCTGCTGCTCCGTGATGGTGGCGGGCAGCCGTTCACGGCCTTCGTGGACGCCCTTATCCGCGCGCACGGATTTGTGTACGGTGTCGGCGAAGCAGACATCCTAACGTCTCTCCGCGCCAGCATCAAGGACGGCGGCGTGGATACGCAAGTCCGGCGAGCTATGCAGAACGATCCGACTGGATTTCTTGATCTGCCCACCTGCTGGCAATATAAAGGGCGGCCGTACCGTGAGATCACGCAGCCCGCGCTGTTAAAGGAGATTAGCAAGCCCTACGCGACTCAACTAATCCGCAAGGGTTATGCGTATCGCGTTGCCATCTGTGACGACATGCCGGCCAATAAGCAAACGAGATGCGAAGAGTTGCTCACTGCCGCCGCTCGCAAGATAAATCCTCAGGCGCCTGAGGCGCGTGTCGCGACAGCTTCTCAACTTGCTTCCTGGGCGAATAGCTACCCTGCCCTCCTGCCTGCATTCTTCCCCCACGATCCGGGCCCCGTGCAGTATTTCGAGACCTGGGCGCCCAATGTCACCAAGACGACACCAACGTTTGTGACGGTCGATGAATGGAGCGGAAGGGCAGAACTGATCGAGGCCCACATTGACCTGACCCAATCGGCAACAAGCCCGATCATTACGCTTCAGGGAGTGGCCGGAGTTGGCAAGACGCGGCTGGTCTATGAAATTGTGGCCGGTCTGGATGGCGCCAAGAACCTGGTCTTCTACACCGCGGATGGAGATGATGCGGAAACAGTATCTCGGTTTCTCGCCAACAACAAAAGGACTCGCGGTGTGCTCGTGGCAGACGAATGCCCGGTTCTGTCACGGGCTGCCATTATGAAGATCCTCAAGGGACACACCGAGCGTGTGCGGGTTGTCTGCATCGATAATTCGGGCGAGAGGCTGGGTAGCAACGAGGAACTCTGGCTCGATCAGCTTTCACCGGCGACCGTGGAGAAAGTCCTGGACAAGAATTTTCCTTGGGTCCCTGCCGATCATCGGCGGACCTATGCCGACGAGTCTCGTGGATACATCCGGTTGGCCGCCGGACTCTGTGAGCATGATGCGGAAATCCAGGCGAAGGGGCATTTCGGTCCGGCGCTCGATGTGATTCAGGAATACTACCGCGAAAGGCTCCCTGAGGAGCGGCAGCAGAGGGCGGTCGAAGCGATATCGCTTTTCCAGAAAGTGGGATTCGGGGAGGGCGTTGCGGAGGAGTTGGACGCACTCTGCGAGTTCACCGGACAAGAGCGGCATGAGGTCCTCGAGATCGTGGCTGCACTCAAGGACGCCCCGGGCTTTGTGGCGCGGACAACGCGTTATCTTTACGTCACGCCGGAGATTATCGCCAAAGTTGCATTCACAAGGGCTTGGAGGCGATGGTTCGAAGCGGACCCTTCGGCCGCGCTCAGACGGGTCCCACCAGTTCTCCTTTCGACATTTCAGGCGCGCGTGGCCCGAAGCGCTACTGCGGAGGTGCGGACCCTAACGGGTCAGTTTTTTTGGGATTCCGTAGCAACCCTCAAACCACGCGACCTTGCCGACGAAGACGCAGTGGCGAGGTTGGCGACGCTGATCAACACCAATCCGGATCTCTATTTTCCGCGGCTCGCCCTACTTGTCCGAGATGCGACGATGGAAGAACTCCGCCGAAGCCGTGGTGGTTCTGGTTACCGCGGCAGCCGAAGGACACTTGTCTGGACCGCCGAACATCTCGCAGCATTTCCCAATTACTTTCCGGAAGCGGAGGAAATCCTGCGTCGACTCGCGCTTGCGGAGACCGAGGAACGGATCGGAAACAACGCGACGGGGGTCTGGAAGGAATTGTTCCGGATCCAACTGTCGGGGGCCGCAATTCCGTTTCCCGAACGGATCGAACTGCTCGGCCGCCTCTTGTTTTCCGCCGACGTAGACCAGAGCGCCTTGGCGCTTGCGGCGCTCACCGAGACTCTCAACTTCACCGGCACCCGAGTCGTAGGACCTTCGGTAGTGGCGGGGCAAATCGTCCCGCCGGACTGGAGACCGAACACTGTCAGGGAATTCCAGAACTGTCTGGAGCTGATCCTCGCCTTATTCGACCGGGTGTTTGAGGAAGGAGCTCCCGACGTGCGGCAGAAAGCTTGGTCAGCGTTAGCAGGGGATATCCGCCCACTGCTCGGTCATGGGATGCTCCCTGCACTGAGCGCAATCGCTCTGCGCCGCTCGATCCCGGATACCTGTCTGCCCGACGTCCTGGAATCCGTCGAGGACTTCCTTCAGTACGAGTGCCGGAGTCAATCGGGCGATGTGGCTAACGACCCATACTGCCGGGACGTGGCAGAATGGGCGCGAGCTCTCACGCCAAGCGATTTTGCCGGCCGTTTGAAAGCTGTCATCGGGAAGGACCCCTGGCACCACTCCATTCGCGAGGACGGCTCAGGTATTCCGTCCGAGATCATTCCTCTTGCCGAAGAACTCTACCGGGCCCCGGAGAAATTTGAAGCGGCGCTGCCCTACCTGAATTCGCCGGATGCCGCTAGCGCTGGACTTCTTGGAGACGCACTGGCCCGTCTGGATGCCGATGCAAAGTATTTGGACCGCATTCTCAGCTCCGCTGCGCAGAGCGGTTCAAACGCACTCGCCCGCGGCTATGTCGGCAGGCTACTGACTGCTTATCCCGCGACTGCGGATCTTCTCAACCCGTGGCTCGATCGGTTGGAGAACGAAGCGCCGGCGCTGGCATATTTCGTATCGATCTCGGCCCCGGAGTTCAGCCGCCCACTGGAACGAACCCTACGGCTAATCAGGGAGGGGAAACTCCCCGTCCAGTCGTTGCAAGGCTTCATCGCAGGTGTCCTCCTCGACCGTATGGATTCCAATGAATTGAGCACTGTGCTGGATTTGCTGGTCCACGCGGGAGATCCCGAAAGCCTGCATATCGCGCTCGATTTTGTCGGTCAATCGCTTCAGAAGGGCCGCAGACTTGATGCCGCCGAACGAGAGGCGATGTGGCGGGTATTAGAGGTGAGTGCTCGTGTAGAGGATCGAACTGATTACTGGTGGGTGCGAGCAGTTGAAGCCTTTGCGCCAGAGGCTCATGAGCGGGCGTGTAGAGTGGCGATTCTGGGCCTTACCGGCGACGACTACAACAAGCGGAAACACGCATGGGGCATTTTGTCCGCGCTGGCGGAGGCGCACCCAGACCTTGTCATGGCGAGTGTCGGGAAGGTCCTACTGGATGAAGAACACGGGTGGCGCCTTCGAGTCGGTGCCCGTTCAGGCTTCTTTCAGACGCTCCCCTTGGATTCCGTTCGGCGCTGGCTAGCCGAGACTGGAATCGAAGGTGCGCGAATGATTGCGAATCATCTTCAGCCGCCATCTGTCGACGCCGAGGGAAAGGCGCAGATCCACCCGCTCACCGAATACGTTCTTGCAAAATGGGGGGACGATGAGGTGGTATTTGGTCGTTTTGCCGCCTCTACACACCACCTGCAGATGTATGCAGGCGACATCGCTTCGGCGCACCTGAGGGAGGCCGAGAGCGCACGGCCCTTTCTGTCGCACCGCATTCCGGCAATTCGAAAGTGGGCGGGACACGAAGTGACGTTGGGCGAGAATCAAGCGCGGCAGTGGACAATTCAAACCGAAGAGCAGTTTCTTCGATAGGCACTCCAGGTGACCGGGATTTTACTGCCTGGCACCCCACAAACGCCACAATAAGAGCATAGGTTCCGAGCCAGTTCGAATTGTGAGATGCTAAAGAAATGGCACGGGCCGCCGCGAAATACATATTCGCCGCGCTGCTTGCGTTACTGTCAACGCAGGCGGTCATGCCGTCCGTACGTGTTGTCGCGGCTGCCGAAATCGTCTGGTGCGCCGAAGCCGAACAACAGACCCCGCGCGAAGCCCGCCACATTCGGGTAAACATACAGGCTGGGCGGCCGGCGCCCGCGTACGTGTCACGAGCCAGGCCCGAACCGGCCGCCGCGGTTCTATTCCAACGGCCCCCTCCCGAAACCTCTCTTTTCTCGTAATCCGCAACCTGCTTAAGCCAACCGAAAGAGGAGAGGACTTGTGTCATTAAGAAACTTACTACGTCTTGTTGGACTCGGAGATCGTGAGCGTGAGGATCAACTCCGGGCAATCGGCCGGCGGCGCCAAGAGCTGTCGGGACTGACTGACGATCAAATAAAATCCGCCGCCCGAGGCCTGTGCCGGGACCTCGACGTGATCGAAACGTTCGCGCTGGCTGCGGTGATTGCAGCCCGCGTGCTTGGATTGCAGATGTTCGATGTGCAGCTCCTGGGCGCGCTCGCCTTGCAACGCGGCGAGATTGCGGAGATGCAAACCGGCGAGGGCAAGACCCTGGCCGCCGTGCCAGCCGTCATTTGGTATGCGTCTCAGGGCCGCGGCACGCACGTGCTCACTGCCAACGACTATCTGGCCCGCCGCGACGCCGCGTGGATGCGCGGGATCTACGAATGGTTCGGACTTTCCGTCGGGCATATCTCGCAGAACATGCCCGCGGTAGAGCGCCGCGCGGCGTACCTGTGCGATGTGACTTATGCGACCGCCAACGAGGTCGGCTTCGACTACCTGCGCGACGGTCTGGCGCGCAGCGCGGAAGATATGGTCCAGCGGCCGTTTGCATTTGCCGTCATCGACGAGGCCGATTCGATCCTCATCGACGAGGCGCGCATCCCGCTGGTGATCGCTGGGGGCGTGGCCGGCGATTCCACCCTGCCATACCGCGTCGATGCCGTGGCAGCCCGCCTGCAGCCGCACTTGCACTACTCGCTCGATGAGTTCGCCCGCAACGCGCAGTTGACCGATGCCGGCATCGAGCGCGTGGAAGCGGCGCTCGCCTGCGGAAGCCTGTTCGATGCGCGGAACCTCGGCGTTCTGACGGCTGTGCAGGATGCGCTGCATGCGCATGCCCTGCTAAAACGCGACGTGGATTACGTGGTCAAGAAAGACGCGATCGAACTGGTGGACGAGTTCAAAGGCCGGATCGCGCAGAACCGACGATGGCCTGCCGGGCTGCACTCCGCCGTGGAAGCCAAGGAACGCGTGCGGCTGAAGAAACAAGGGCACCTCCTCGGTTCCGTTACAGTGCAGAGCCTGATGGGAATGTACGAGCGGGTCTGCGGCATGACCGGGACGGCGGCGACGCAGGCCGACGAGTTTCGGAAGGTGTACAAACTGCCGGTAACCGTTGTCCCGACGAATCGGCCGGTGATTCGCGAGGACCTCCCCGACGTCGTGTATGCCGATAAGGACGCGCGGAATCGAGCGCTGGCCGAAGAGATTCGAAGGGTCCACCAGGCCGGCCGCCCGATTTTGGTGGGTACGGCGAGCGTCGAGGAGTCGGAGGAATTGAGTAGCCGCCTGCAATTGGCCGGCATGAGGCATACGGTTCTGAACGCCAGGAACGATGAGGCGGAAGCGGAGATTATCGCGCAAGCCGGTGCGTTGGGGGCAGTGACGGTTTCGACGAACATGGCCGGACGGGGTACCGATATTTTGCTGGGAGGGAATCCGCCAAGCGACCGCGACAGGGTCGTGGAGCTGGGCGGTCTGTACGTGATGGGCACCACGCGTCACGAAGCCAGACGCATCGACAACCAACTGCGCGGCCGTGCCGGACGGCAGGGCGATCCGGGCACGTCCCGCTTCCTGATCAGCCTTGACGACGACCTCTTGGTGCGCTTCGGGATTGCGGAGAACCCGGATATCGACAGCGTACAGCGCACGGCGGAAGGCCAGAATCTCGAGATCCGCCAGACGCTCTGGAAATACGAGACTACAGTTGAAGATCACCGGCGCGAAGTGTACGGCTTGCGCCTGGAGATTCTGCTGTCGCCTGGCTGGAGTCTCGGTTCGATGCTGCCCGACGAACAATATGGCGGGCTACTCCAAGCGATCGGCAAAGATACGCTCGAAAGGGCCGGGCGCCAATTGGCGCTTGCCATCCTCGACGATCTCTGGGCCGATTACCTGGCGAATGTCGCCGAATTAAGGGGCGGCATCCATTGGGCCTCTTGGACCGGCGCCGATCCGCTCCATAAATTCCTGACCGGCGAGCGCGAGATCTATGAGGATTTTCATGCGTGCCTGCAGGAAGAGATTGCCGCGGCGTTTGAGACGGCCGAGATCCGGGACGGCGCGATCCATTTCCGCAACCCGGAGCGGATGGAGCGCGGAGCAACCTGGACGTATCTCAGCACCGACCAGCCTTTCGGAACGCTCGCCGAACGGATCAAGAAAGGGATACAGAGGAGGCTCTCGAAGACATGAGGACTGCCCACTGGGGGGATTTCGCGGGGCAGCCAGTGCTTACTTCTTCCTTGGGCTGCGGGCCACAAAGCCGATGGCGCGCGTGATGGGCGGATTCTTGAGCTTTTGGATATCTTGGACTACGGAAGCCAGGATAGAGGATTGCCGATGCAGGGCTTGGGTTTGCAGCTCCTGCGTGTGCGCGTGTTGTTTTTGAGCGGCGTCAATATCTTCGATTTTGCGTGCCAGATCTTTGTTGTCGGCGGCAAGTTCACGGAGTTTGACGAAAGCCCGCACGATCAGGATGCTCATCCGGACAGCGCGGGGGCTATTGAGCACAGCCGACAGCATGGCCACGCCATGCTCGGTGAAAGCATAAGGCAGGTAACGACGGCCGCCCCGTCCTTCGTTTGAGGTTGCAAATTGCAACCTCAAAGACTCAACCTCCGCCTTCGTGAGTTGGAACATGAAGTCTGGCGGAAAGCGGTCGGCGTTGCGGCGAACGGCGAGATTGAGGTTCTTCGTAAGCACCTCGTAGATCTCGGCCAAGTCACTGTCGAGCATGACCTTCTGGCCGCGAATCACGTAAATACGGCTTTCGATAAATGGCGCCGGTAGCGGGATCTGACCAGCCACTGTGAAGTCTTTGGACATTTTGAGAAGCTCGTTGCCTGGCGGCCGAAACTTTCTCACCTGAAATTGCAGGAATCGGGGAGGACCAGCCGAAGCCCGCCCTCAGTTCCCCCCCAACGCCCCCGCCAACACGAACACCAGCGGTGCGTTCCAATTGATCGCCACCTCGTTGCTGGCGTACGAAGCCTGCTCATCCAGGTACATCCTCGCGGGGGGACCATTCCGCAACTTCTTCATCGCCGCATCTTGGCGGCCGCGATTGGGACCTCCGGAAAGCAGCCCCGGCCAAGGTTCCGCCAGCCCCAAACCCGCGCTGGGCCGGTGGTGCGGATGATGATACGGGTTCTCCCCCACCTGCGTCACCCACGATAGCGAAAAGGTATTGCGGCCCAGCAGGTAATGCAGGTTGTCCTGGGCGGTTTCCACGAACCGCGGATCGGGCCGCAGCGCGTTGGCCACTAAAAGCTGCAGGCTGTAGTTGGCGGCCACACCGTTCGATCCCCAGATGTAATCCGCCGGGGTCAGGCTGATGCGGTATGGATGGCGGCTGGAGCGTTCCACGATCTGCTGCGCCGCGCTCACCGAATCCTGCGTGATGGCGGCTACCGCATCGGCGTTCTTCCCGTGCCCCAGCGCGTAGCTCCATAGCGCCAGCGGCGCCACATCCCCCCAACCGGGAGGCCCATTCGGTTTCACCGTTTTGCGGAACGCGCCGAAATGCTCCAGAAAGTAGCGCTCGTAGGTCTGGTCGCCGGTGGTGCGCGACAACTCGGCGGCGGCCCACAAATGTTCGTCCGCGCAGTCGCTATCTCCGTACTCTCCCGTCTCGACGCCCGCAGGATTGCGGAACCGCACGTCGGGATACTTCTCCAGCCAGACCCACGCCTGGCGCGCGGCGCGTTCGCACTTGTCCGCATAGGCTGCGTCAAAGGGCCGGTAGACGCGGGCGGCGATGGCCATCACGGCCGCGAAATCTCCCGTGGCGCAGGAACTCTTATAAGGCTCCTTGCCCGTGCCGATGACGTAGCTGATTAGCTTATCTTTCTCGGGAAGGATGAAATCGCAGAAGCGCTCGCTGGTTTGTTTGTGCCAGACGCCCCCGTCGTCGTCTTGCATGGAGAGCATCCAGTCCAGGTTCCAACGGATTTCGTTGAGGAGGTCGGGGGTGCCATTGCCTGATTCCGGAATGTTGAGCCGCACCTGTTTCAGGCGGTCGCCGAAGATCTCCCAAGTCCACAGCAGGGTGCCGGTGGAGATGCCGGAGTTGACCACGTAGCGGCCGTAATCCCCGGCATCGTGCCATCCCTTCGCCGATAGGCGGGGGCCGGTCCTGCCAGAGGAAGCATGGTACGCGCCTTCCAGGTGACAGGCGGCGTGCTTGTAGCCGGGAAACTCCGGCCCAAGGTCCACGGCGGTGCCACAACGCTGTCCGTAGTACGATCGCATGGCCAGGTAAAACGCACGCGCGAACACATCCGGGCCGATGGCGAAGTTCCAGCTCCGGCCGGCGCCCGGCACCTCCAGGTAGTACTTACCGGGCTTGTCCAGTTTGGTGAAATCCGCTTCCTGGATGAGATCGCCGGAATCGGGATCGTTAATGGGCTCCGCCAACTTGCCATGGAAAGCTACGGAATCGTTGCCGGCGCGGCGCACCGAAAACTCTTTTGCCAGCGTATGGGAAACCACCATCGCCAGTTTGGGAGAATGGGGTAGATACCCTACTTGATCCACTTTGATGTCGCTGGTGGGCGCCGCCGCATAGGCGCACACCGCTATTAAGAATATTGCGACCCGTTTCATCGACACTGAGTATAACGCCGCGTGCGCATTGTGCGATAATCGCCAAAATAGGGTAACGGGAGGGCAAGACGCTTCACTACTACCCCTTGCGTGCGAACAGCGGGTCTGGTATAAGGGCTTACTGACTGCGTCGCAGGTTTGGGCCCTGTTATGCCCGTGAAGAAGAAGATACCAATGCCGAAGAGTGCCGAAAAGCGCAGCGTCCCCGAACCTCCGCCCCAGGAAGGCAGGAACGGCCAACCAGGGAAGGTGGCCGCGCCGCCTCGCGACACGGGACCCCATCAGATGGACTCCTTCGAGGAAGGCATGCGTCTGTTTCATGCGCGCATGTTTCCGCAAGCCAGGGAGTTTTTTCAGCGGGCGATGGGCGGGGCGGATCGCGCCGTGGCCCACCGCGCCGGATTGCACGCGCGCATCTGCGAGCAGCGCTCGGAGTCCGCCGGCCCGGTGCTGAACACGCCGGAAGAGCACTACAACTACGCCATCACGCTGATCAATTCCCGCGATCTCCCAACCGCTCAAAAACACCTGCGGGCCGCTCTGGATGCGGACTCGGCCGCCGACCATGTGCTCTACGCGCTGGCCGCCTGCCAGAGTCTCGGTGGAGAATTGCAGGCGGCTTATGAGAACCTGAAACGTGCGATCGATTTGCAACCTCGTAACCGGCTGGCCGCCCGCCAGGACCCCGATTTCGCGGCAATGGCCGACCACCCGGCGTTCACCCGGCTGGTTTATCCGGAGAGAAAAATCTAGCAGGCTGCGGAAAAATGTCAGGGACCGCTTGCTAACGCGCGCGGCTCAGAATTGCGTGCGCCTGTCTACAGCAACTTATCGAGCCGCAACTTACCGAGCCGCGACCGTGAGGGAGCGGTCTGGTGGAGCTTTTTTTCCGCAACCTGTTAGGAGCCGGCTGAAAGCCCGCTCAGACATGCCAGGAGGCCTGTCCTACGTCTAGCACCGAACCCCTGCGCGTCGTCGCCATTGGCGGAGGCACGGGCCTGTCCGCCCTGCTGCAAGGATTGAAATACTACGCCCGTCCCGGCCAGGGTGCGCGAATGGACATCACCGCGGTGGTCACCGTCACCGACGATGGCGGCAGTTCCGGCCGTCTGCGGCGCGACTTCGACGTGTTGCCGCCGGGCGACATCCGCAATTGCATGGTGGCGCTCTCCGAGGACGAAGCCCTCCTTTCGCGCCTCTTCCAACACCGCTTCCAGTCGGGACTGGGACTCAAGGGCCACAGCTTCGGCAATCTCTTCCTGACGGCCCTGACGCAGCTCATGGGCGATTTTCCGGAGGCCGTGAAGGCGTCTTCTGAAGTGCTCCGAATCAAGGGCCGGATCTACCCCGCCACGGCCGCCAATGTGGCGCTGGAGGCCACTCTGGCCGACGGCACGCGCGTGATCGGAGAAACTAAAATCAGCAAGAGCCGCAAGCCAATTCGCACCGTCCGGCTACGCCCGCGCAAGGTAAAGCCCATGGCCGATACGCTGGCCGCCATCGCGCAGGCCGACCTGATCACTCTGGGGCCCGGTTCGCTGTTCACCAGCGTGATTCCGAATTTGCTGGTGGAGGGCATCTCCGCCGCTATCCGGCGCTCTCCAGCGCTCAAGGCATATTTTGTGAATCTGATGTGGCAGCCCGGCGAAACCGTGAATTTCAGCGCCTCCGACCACATCCGCGCCATTCACAGGCATGCGGGCGGCAAGCTGATCGATTGCGCCATCGTCAACGTCGCGCCGATCCGGATGGCCGTACGAAAGCGCTACGAAAGGCAGCAGGCGCTTCCCGTGGAAAACGATCTGAATCGAATCTTCAAAATGGGAGTCAGGGTGGTGACCGGGAAACTGCTGCAGGAATCCAAGAAAGTGCGCCACGATCCGGAACAGTCCGCCGCGGTGGCGGTGCGGTTGGCGCACGAGGGCCGGCGGCGCCGGCTCAAAGCCGGTGGGAGGAAATGAGTGGAAACGCCTCTGACGGTAGTCATTCTCGCGGCCGGGCTGGGCACTCGCATGAAGTCGCGCAAAGCCAAAGTGCTGCACCGCGCCGGCGGCCGATACCTGATCGAACACGTGCTGCGCACCGCCGTTACCTTGGCGCCGCCCGCGCGGATTTTCGTGGTGGTGGGCTATCAGTCGGCGGAGGTGCGGGCGGCAGTTCAAATGCCCGGCGTCAACTTTATCGAGCAGACCGAACAAAAGGGCACCGGCCATGCCTTGATGGCCGGGGCGGACACGCTGTCGCGGCTCGATGGCCGGCTCGTGATTCTTTATGGCGACTGCCCGCTGGTGCGTCCGCGGACGCTCGAAGACCTGATCGCGGCCCAGCAATCCGCGGATGCCGCGGGCGCTATCCTAACCGCCGTCATGGACGATCCCACCGGCTACGGCCGGGTGCTGCGCGATGCCGCCGGGCAGGTCGCCGGCGTGGTGGAGCAACGCGCGGGCACGCCCGAACAACTCGCCATTCGGGAAGCCAACATGGGGCTATACTGCTATCGCGCCGCGCCGTTTTGGAAACATATTCAGGAGCTCCGGCCGGACAATCCCGCACGCGAATACTATCTCACCGACATGGTCGACATCCTGCACCGGGCCGGACACGCCATCGCCGCTTTTCGCATCGACGACCCGCGCGAGGTGCTGGGCATCAACGACCGCGAAGAACTGTCCGTGGTGGACCGCCTGCTGCGCGCGCGCAAGGTGCGCGAGCTCATGCTGGCCGGCGTGACCATCGAGCGGCCGGAGACGGTCACCGTGGACCCGGATGTCACCATCGGCATGGACAGCATCGTCGAACCGTTTGCGCAGATCCTGGGCCACACCGCGGTCGGCGAGAACTGCCGCATCGGCGCGTGCTCCATCGTCCAGGATTCGCTACTCGCCGACGAGGTGGAAGTCGGGCCGTTCACCATAATCGGGACGTCGCAACTGGAGCGCGGCGCGCACGCCGGACCTTTCGCCCGCCTGCGCATGCAGAATCACTTGGCGGCCGGCGCGCACGTCGGCAATTTTGTGGAGCTGAAGAAGACCAGCCTGGGCGCCGGTTCGAAAGCCATGCATCTGGCATACCTGGGCGATTCCGAGATCGGCCCCCGCGTCAACGTCGGCGCGGGTACCATCACTTGCAACTACGATGGATCTCGCAAGTACCCCACCACGATCGGCGCGGGAGCGTTCATTGGCAGCAACTCCACGCTGGTCGCGCCGGTGGAAGTGGGCCAGGGCGCGTATCTCGCCGCCGGGTCGGTCATCACCAACGATGTCCCCGCGGACGCTTTGGGGGTCGGCCGCGCCCGCCAGGTGAACAAGGAAGACTGGGCCAGAAAGCGCAGAGAACTGGGCAAGAAGCGATCGACGGATTAAGCTCGATGCATACGGACGAAGCGGTCCAGCGCGTATTTGCCGAGCTTGGCGAATTGCCCGGCTATGAAGGGGTCGATCTTTCCGACATCGATGCATGTGCCGCCGATGGCGAGAACGCGCTTCACTATGTGGTTCGCAACGGGGACCTTGCCGCGGCTAGAGCGCCCATCGAGGCTGGCATTGACGTCAACAAGGCCGGAGACCTTGGCTATACTCCGCTGCACGCCGCGTGCATGCAGGACAACATCGATATGGTCAGGATCTTGGCCTCGAAGGATGCGGATTTGTTCGCGCTGAGCGAAGGCTATACGCCGTCCACATGCGCGCGGCTGGCGGGACATGACGAGATATGCGAGTGGCTTGTGCCTCGAATGGAGCAAGCGCGGACGCAAGATCCGAAGATTTGGCAGAAGGCGAGACTCGCACAATTACGCCGCGAAGCCGCCGATCTTGCGGCGCAGCTCGACGGCAGCCTTGCCGCGGCCAAGGCCCTGATCGACGCCGGAATTAGCGTCAAACAAGTCGCGGCCCTTGGCCATGTCCCACTGCACTTCGCCTGCATCCAAGGCAACTTGGCCCTGGTCAAGCAATTGCTTGAAAAGGGCGCGGATTTATTCGCGATGAGCCATGGCGAAGCGCCTATCGCTTGCGCGCGGCACGCGGGGAATAGGAGATCCGCAAGTTGCTGGTTCGTCTCATGAAGGGAGCGCAAAAGCACGATCCAAAGGTTTGGCGAAGGGCAAGAATCGCACGAATACACCGCGAAGTTGCGGTTCTTGAGGCGCACCTGGATCGCGCTTAGTCCGGCGGCGGGGTCCGTTATCGCCCACGGTGTCCCCGCGGACGCGTTGGGGCGGGCCGCGCCCGCCAGGAACAAAGAACGTGGGCCAGAAAGCGCGGAAAACTGGGGAAGAAGCGAGACTAGTACTGCATAGTTCGCGTAGGCGGTGCGCGGGTGATATCATGGCACGGACATGGAGGGATTTATGCGCCGCATAACGTTGGCAACCGTAGCCTTGAGTGTGTTTTCGTACATAACCGCCGCTTCCGGTCAGGTTGCCGTCACCACCTACCACAATGACAACTCCCGGTCCGGCACAAACTTCAAGGAGACCATCCTCACGCATGCGAATGTGAACTCCACCACGTTCGGCAAGCTCTTTACGTACACGGTCGACGGCCAGGTTTATGCGCAACCGCTGTACATGCCAGGCTTGGCGATCACGGGCAAGGGAACACACAACGTCGTGTTTGTGGCCACCGAAAACGATTCCGTGTATGCCTTCGACGCCGATAGCAACACCGGCGCCAACGCCACCCCCCTGTGGCAAGCGGCCTTCGCCAATCCGGCTAAGGGAATTACCCCCGTGCCGGCTTCGGATGTGAGCTGTGAGAACATCACGCCGCAAATCGGCATCACGGGAACTCCGGTGATCGACCAGGCCAACCACACGCTTTACGTTGTGGCGAAGACCAAGGAAACCTCGGGAGCGACGGTCCAGTACTACCAGCGGCTGCACGCTTTGGACATTACGTCTGGCGCCGAGAAATTCGGAGGGCCCTTTCCGATCCAGGCCTCGGTTGCCGGAAACTGCGCTCCCAACCAGAATGGACGCGTCATCTTCAGCCCATTGCGCCAGCACCAGCGCGCCGGCCTGGTGTTGCATAACGACATTTTGGCCGTGATGTGGGCGTCAAACTGCGACAACAATCCATATACAGGCTGGGCGATGGCTTTCAGCGCCTCTACCGGAGAGCAACTCGCGGTTTTCAACGACGCTCCGGACATGGGCGTGGTTTCCTATGAGTGCCGCGCAGGCATTTGGCAGGGAGGCGCGGCGCCGGCCGTGGATACCGACGGCAACCTGTTCGTAGCCACCGGAAACGGGTATTTCAATGCCAACAACGCCGGCGGCCTGGATTACGGCGACACAATTCTGAAACTGACCCTGACAAAACCCGCCTTTACGATCGCCGACTACTTTACGCCTTACAACCAGGACACTCTGGACGACGAAGACCTGGATCTGGGCTCCGGCGGTTTGCTGCTGCTCCCGGATCAACCGGGACCGTATCCACACTTATTGGCCCAAGCGGGCAAAGAGGGCACGATTTATCTGATCGATAGGGATAACATGGGTAAGTACAATTCGGCCGGCGACACTCAGATCGTACAGGAGTTGCCGAACGCCGTGGGGGGCATGTGGGGCACGTGCGCTACTTTCAGCGGCAACGTGTACTGGGGCGGTTCGAACGATTCCCTGAAAGCCTTCACGTTGACCAACGGGCTGTTCGCCACAAGCCCGACTTCAAAGACCAGCCATGTCTTCAGCGCTCCCGGAACTACCCCCAGCGTCTCGGCGAACGGAAACGCCAACGGCATCGTCTGGACCATGGATGTCAGCGGCAACGCCGTGCTGCACGCATACAACGCCGGGAACCTGACTCAAGAGCTTTATAACACAACGCAAAACGCGACTCGCGATCAGCTTGGCCCCGGCATCAAATTCAGCACGCCTACCATCGTGAATGGTAAGGTTTACGTGGGCACTAGCAGCTCCCTGGCCGTGTTGGGCCTGTTATAGGCCCATGGGACTCGCCTCGACTAATCACACCCGTAGCCAACGGCAAGGTACGTGGGCACGGGAAACTCGCTGGCCGCGTTTGGGCTCTTATAGAGTTTCTTTCCGCACATTTTACCTAGGCTTAACAAAGGCTGCGAAACCCGTTGGCGCCGGGGCGCGCCTCACATACTTGCCGGAAACCCTGCCAGCGGACGCCGGGGCGCAGCCCGTCTCCATACGAAGCGAAGCCGAGCCCCTGCCGGCGCGCGTGACGAAATACTTTGGCGCACTGGAGACCTTGGATGCCGACGCGGCGGCGTCCTTCTTTGCCGTTGGCGCGATGGTCAGGCTCCCGGGCATGGCGCCGATTTTGGGCAGAGCCGCCATCCGCCGCGTGCTGGTGCAGTTTTCGCTGGACGTCGACGATCTCCGCCATACGCCCGTGCAACTTTGGACCGCCGGCAGCCTTTCGGTGTTTGAAGCCGATATGGCGCTGACCCTGGCCGACCGCACCACGCTGGCCTTTCCGGTCACGCACATCATCCGATGGGTGGATGGCCTGATTGAGGAAGCCCGCGTCAACGTCTATCTGGAATCCCGCATGGCGGTGGCCATGTCGGCCTTCGATCGGGCCCGCAGGGCTGTACCGCCTTATCCCAACCACAAATCGATCGGCCGCTTGACGCCCGCGGGCCGGAACGGCAATTCGATCTTGCGCCCCTGCCCCGCCGACGCATAGCCGGCGTATAGCGCTTCCATCACCACGCGCCCATCTTCGCCGGTCGACTGCGGCTGCTCCTTGCCGCGCACGCAGCGGGCGAAGTGCCGCATCTCGTGCGGCGAACCGTAATTCCACAACTCGTCGAACACCGGGTAGCTCCAGCCCTTGGTGCTGGGCGCTTTCTCCACGGCGTAACCATAGCCGTATTCGCTGTAGGTGGGCATGGCATTTCCCATGTGCAGATTCGGATAGCTGACGCCGCCTTCGCCGTAGATTTCGGTGCGGTCGTCCATGCCGCCGCGCTTGGCCCAACTGTTTTCCACCAGCCCCACGCCGCCGTTGGCAAACTCTAAAATACAAATGCTGTCGTCCTCGCCGCGCGACTTGGCGCCGTGGACATAAGTGCCCATGTGACAGGTAACGCTCTTGATGGGCGACCGGCCGAAGAACCAATAACAGAACGCGATGCCGTGGCACCCCATGTCCATGAAGACGCCGCCGCCCGAGCGGGTCACATCCCAGAACCAAGGGCTGTGCGGCCCGAAATGCTTCTCGCTCTGCTTCACTAAGTAAAGCTTGCCGAACGCGCCATGGTCCGCCATTTCCTTGGCCTTGACGTACTTCGGCGTGAACAGCAGTTCTTCGGCGTATAGCAGCAGCACGCCTTCGCGGCGGCAGACGTCGATCATCTGATCGGCCTCGTCCAGCGTCATGCAGAGCGGCTTTTCGCAGACCACGTGCTTGCCCGCGCGCGCAATGTCCAGGGTCATGGCGCAGTGCAGCGCATTGGGCGCCGCGATGGTCACCATTTCGATATCTTTTTCCCGCAGCATCTCCTTATAATCCAGGAAGACACGCGGGATACCGTACTTCCGCGCCGTTTCTTCCGCGTGGCCGGGCGTGGGCGAGCATACCGCCACCACTTCGGCCTCCTCTGGCATGATCTGAAACGATGCCGCGTGGATGTCGCCTTGAAACCGCGACCCGATGATTCCGACTTTGACTTTACCGTTTGACATAGAGAAACTCACCTCCTCGTGGGCGCTTTGGCCTGCGCGCGCAGCGCATCCAGTTCGGTACGGAACTTCGCCGATTTCTCCGGCGTGTGAAGCCCGTCGTAGACGGCGATCAGATCCTCCCGTGCGTCCATCAGGGCGTTTACGGATGAGTCGCTCACTTTCGCGACGATCTGGTAGCCGGTCAGGAGGCTCCCTTCGGCCTCTTGGTAGCGACGCTCCCGGAGCAGCGTGCGGCCCAACCGGATGTGCGCAATGCCGGCGCCGGCGTGTTCCGGCTGTCCCGTCCTTGCAAATTGCCGGATGGCCCCGCGAAGAGCCCCTTCCGCGCGGGCGTATTGTTTCTTTAGCGTGTAGACTTCGCCCAGATTGGACAGCGCGGTACCGATGAGCGCATGCTCGGTGTATAGCTTTCGGTACATCTCGAGGGAACGCCGGAGGTGCGCTTCGGCGGCGTCCAATTTCCCGAGCTTGACTTCCGCCGCCCCCCATTGGCCGATCGCCACCGCCAGTGTGCTTTCACCCGGAGACACGCCATCCAGTATATGCACCGCCTCTTGTGCCAGGCCCTCGGCCTCTCTGTATCTCCCCTCTCCGCCTTCATAAACGAGAGCGTTCGCCACATAACCCATGTCAGCCGCGGTTTCCGGATGGTCTTTCCCGTGCCAGGCTTGGTTGATATCGAGCGCTTCCCGATAATCGCGCTCGGCCGCCGCGTAGTCTTTTCCTCGATTGATTTCCACGTTGCCAAGATTGATCAAGGCATCGGCGACGAACGGATGGCGCGGGCCGTACAATCCCCTCCAGATCTCCAGAGCCCTGCGGTCGAGAGCTTCGGATTCATCCCAATGCTGCATATAGAAGTGGATATTCGCGAGTTCGAGCAGACATGAGCCGTGTATGCTCGGATCGCTATGCGGCGCGGAGAGCAGCCGGTCGGCCTCCGTGAAAACCTGCAACGCTCTCGGATAGTTTCGCTGCGCCTCGAGGGCGCGCCCGAGCGCGATGGTGGCTTCCGCAATTGCGGGGTCGCCCGGCGGCCGGAGACGTTTGTATAGTTCGAGCGCCTTATCCGTGAGCCGCTGAGCGTCGTCGGACCGATTTTGATCGATTCGCAGGAGACCCAGCATCAAGAGGCTTTTCGCGACCTCCGTGCTGTTTTCGCCGAAAAGCAATTTCCTTTTTTCGAAGGCCGACTCGATCAGCCGCTGCGCCTTTTCGAGATCGCCCAATGCTTGATACACGCTTCCCAGGGTTTCGAAAAGGTCCGCCTGTATCGCCGGATCGTCATTGCGGGACTGTGCAACCTTGACGCCGCGGTCGAGCAGATCGACTACCTTGACATCCTTTGACGGGCCGGCCTGCTCGTCGCCGCCTTGAAAGATATCCGTCAACAACTTCTCTACGCGCAGCGTGCGGGCCGACTCCGCTTGCGCCGCGTCGCGGGCGCGCCGTAATCGCACATTATCGAAAACAGCCAAACCGATCAATGCCGCCAGCACTCCGGCCGCTACAATCACGGAGCGCCGGTTCCGTTTAACGAACTTTCCGATCGTGTAACGCAGGTCGTCGGGCCGGGCATCCAACGGCTCGCCCTTAATGAAACGATCGATGTCCCGGATCAGCGCGTCCACGGTCGGGTACCTCCGCCGCGGATCCTTGTGCAGCGCCGTCAGGCATAAGAGATCCAGATCGCTCCAGGCGGACTTGCCGGCCCGCGGCGCCCCGGCGCCAGGCGGCGATTCCAGAGCCGCCGCCGACGGCTTCTGGGGTTCTTGCTCGGTAATCAGCCGCTCCGCCGCCGCCGGTGAGCACTTCGATACATCGAACGGCAGCCGCCCGGCAAGCAACTCGTAAAGAACCACCCCCAGCGAATAGATGTCGGTGGACGTGGCCACACTCTCGCCGCGAACCTGCTCGGGCGAAGCATAGGCCGTGGTCATCAGCCGTAGTCCGGTGGCTGTCAAAGTCTCGGCGACGCCAAGGTCCTCGGCCTGCTTGGCGATTCCAAAATCCAGCAGCTTGGGTGTGCCATCCTCCGTCACCAAAATATTGGAAGGCTTCAGGTCGCGGTGAATGATGGATTGTCCGTGTGCATATTGGACGGCGTCGCACACCGCGCGGAAGAGCCGCAGCCGCTCGGCGATCGAGTAATGGCGCTCGCGGCAGTAGTCCGTAAGGCGAGCGCCTTCCACATACTCCATGGCGAACCACGGCGATCCATCCGGCAGCGCGCCTGCATCGTAAATCCGGGCTATATTCGGATGGTTGAGCTTGGCCAGGGTCTTCTGCTCATAATCGAAGCGCTCCTTGGAAGACGGCGACAGCCACATGTCGCGCAGGAACTTAATCGCCACGCGATTGCGCAGGTCCTTGCGCTCGGCCAGATACACCACGCCCATGCCGCCTTCGCCCAACTTCCGCACGATACGATAGTTCCCGAATTCCTCGAACGGCAGCGGATGCCGCGCGCCGGACAGCAGTTCATCCGCCAGATGCGGCAGGGCCTCGCCGAGCAACGCTTCGCCCTGCGAGTCCTTCTTCAGCATGGCCTCTATCTCGGCTTGCAATTCGCGGTCGCCGCCGCATTCGCGTTCCACGAAGGCCTGCTGGCCGGCCTCGGGAAGCTCCACGGCGGCATGAAAGATGGATTGAATTCGCTGCCACCGCCGGCTATCCATCGCGCGGCTCCACGTCCGGCCGAATCCTGGTGGCAAGCCAGGCCGAGGCCAACCGCCAATCGCGCTCTACCGTACTGGGAGAGGATCCCAGCGCCTCCGCCGTCTCGGGCGTGGTCATGCCGTAGAACCGGTATTCCACCACTTGGGCTTGCCGCGGATCGACGCGCTGGAGTTCTTCTAGCGCGGTTTCGAGCGTGATCATATCTTCCAGAGACAAGGTTCGCGACGGTCCCGCATGGTCCCCCAGAGTGACGAATTGCGCCTCTCCGTCTCCGCCTCGCTTCTCCGCTTTGCGGGACCGCGCGGCGTCCACCAGGATCTGGCGCATCGCCTTGGCCACGATCGCCTTAGCGTGGGCTCGAGACTGCACTTGCCAGTTCGGCAATACGCTCAACTTGAGCCAAGCGGCGTGAACCAGCGACCCGGTGTTGAGGGACTTGGCAGGCTCATTCCGCCGCACGGACCTTGCCAGCCGGCGCAATTCCTCGTAAGCCTGGCTGAAGTATTCGTCCACGGCACGTTTGGGTTCCGGGGTTGGGTCCGGCTTACCGCTGCTTTCTTGGGGAGGTTCGGACATGACGGTGTTTCCCGTTGGTTTGCGCTAATACAAGCTGAAAGTCACAAGGGTTGGCGGGCCGTCTTAGCCGCCGTTCTAGAAGCTTAGCAGCGGAGGACGGTTCGTGCAACCGGCTTGAGGCTACTTGGAGCGGGACGGCGTCCAATTGCCGGACCTGGCCCAAAAAAGGAGGAGCCGACAAATGTCTAACGATGTTATTGAATCCCTCGCGGGGGCTATTGCAATGCTGGGCCTTCTTGTCCTGGTAGCCCTGCTGTGGGAATATGCACTGCCGGGCATCGCGGTCGCCGCATTGCTTTGGGATCGGCTCCCGCACAACGTGCTGGCGGTGCTCGCGGGCATCCTCACAACCGCAATCTATCGCTGGCTGGCCTCCATCGAAAAACAGCCGGTGCTCGGCATCATGCTAGTGCTTCGCGCGCTGCTCTGGGGTCTCCCTTTGGCGGGATTCGGAGGCGCAATCGCAGGCGCGGCGGGTGGCGATACGGTGTGGACGATCGCGGCGGCAATCGTTGGCTTTGTCGCCGGTGCGGCAATAGCGGCAAATACTCATCCAGGACGGACTGCCGCGTAGATGTTGGCGTTGCCTCTACAGCCGGATTTTAACGGAATTGAACACCTGCCGGCAGGCAAAAAGATCGGTTGTTCGAGAACCAAAAAGATGCGGATTGCGCCACCCATGTCGCCGCGTTTGGTCCGCAACAGGCGCCGGACATGACGGTGTTTCCGCCGGGTTTGCCCTAATACAAACTGAAAGCCGGCTAGTGCGGTAACACGAGGAAAGAGAGGATATCACGATGAGACGTTTGTCGGGCGGATTTTTCCGGGCCGTGCTTCCAGCCGTAGCTCTCGCCGCTCTCGCGGTAGAGCCCGGCTGGGCGCAGGGCTACACACTTAGCGCCATTGCGGGCGCCAATGCCGAGGGCGGAACCGGCCCGTGCTTTGAGGGCATCGGCCCCGTCGGGGATGGCGGCCCAGCGGCCAGCGGTTCAGTAGCGTTGTGCCTCCGGCAACCGGCAGGGCGGATGGCGGCCTAACTCAGGACCAACTCACTTCTTCCTTCACCGGATCGAAGTGGAACATCCGCCCCTCGCGATAGCTGCGCACCGCCAGCGCGATGTGGGTCATGGTGGTATAGCCCAGCGGAGCGCTGCAATTCGGCTCCTGCCGCGACCGCACGCAATCGAAGAAGTTGTCCAGGTGCTTGTCGTCGCCCTCGTTGCCGAGCCCCGGAACCACGATTTCGTCCTTGCCATTGCCCCACTTGGCGGCGAACTCCTTGCGATACGGTTGCTCGGCGACGATCTGCGCGTGATCGAACTGCCGGTTCTGGGGCCCTTCCCATTCGTCGCCCAGGAACATCGTGGCCTTGGTGCCGCGCAGCATGGCGACCGGCCCGACTTCGTTCACTTGCGACGATTCCACCGTGATCGTGTACTTGCCCGGATAATCGGCGGAATCCATGAAAGTATCGGGCACCTCGCGCCCGTCGTTGTATACCCACAAGCCGCCTCCGCCCACCACGCGCGTGGGATGCTGGTTGCCGAGCGCGAGGTGGAAGGGCGCCACGATGTGATAGTGCAGGTCCGTGGCGATGCCGCCCGAATAGTCCCAGTATTTTCGAAAGCGGAAGAAACGGTCCGCGTCGAAAGCGCGCGCCGGCGCCGCGCCGATCCACTGCTGCCAATCGATGTAGTTATCGCCCTTGCCCTGCGGACCGGCCTCCGGATCGATGTCCCAATTCCAATCGCCATCCGGATTGTTGCGGCTGTAAGTGCCCTGCGCGGCCACCACCTGTCCGAGCATGCCGCTCTCCACCATCTCGCGCACCTTGTGCCAGCGCGTCCAGGAGGTGCCTTGGACGCCCACCTGGACTACGCGTTTGGCGGCGCGCGCGTGTGCACACAACTCCTTCGCTTCGGGCAGTGTGTGCGTCATGGGCTTTTCCACGTACACGTCCTTGCCTGCGGCGATGGCCGCCAACGCAATGGGCGCGTGCCAGTGGTCCGGTGTGGCGATGAAGACGGCGTCGATATCACCGCGCTGCAGGAGTTCCTGATGGTGCAGGTATGCTTTCGCGCCCGCGGCTTGGCCAGCGGCCTTCGTCAGCCGCTTGCGATAAACGTCGCACACCGCCACCACCTGGACATCCGCGCGCGCCTTCTGCCGCCGCAGGCAGGCTTTCAGGTGATAACCGCCGCGCGCGCCAATCCCGATCTGGCCGATATTGATGCGATCGTTGGCGCCCTTCACGCGCGAAGCCGCCATCGCGGCGCCCGCCAGTCCAACGAAACTCCGCCTGCTGATTTCGCCCGTCATTCTATCCGCCGCCCGATTGTATCAGGAGTACGCTGTGCCCAGGCGCTCGCCGATTGTAACGATTTGGTGGGGCGGACCTCCAGGTCTGCGCGGGTCCTCCAGGACCCGCTCGGGCCGGCGCGGACCGGCCGCGGGACTGTCCTGTGCCCTGCTGTAGTAAGACAAATGCCCACCCGCGTCGAACTGATCCAGGGCATCCTCGACCTGCTCATCCTCTAGTTATTCCCGCGCTGCACCGGCTGGAACGGCAGGGCTGCCTCGCCTCGGAATGGAAGAGGTCGGAAGCCAACCGCCGCGCCCGCTATTACAAGCTCACGCCCAAGGGCCGGCGGCAATTGAGCGCAGAGCAATCCAGGTGGAAACAATTGGTGCGCGCGGTGGCCCGCACCATGAAACCCGTCAAGGAGTGAATCCATGTGGCGCTTCGACGCCAAGATCGACGCTCTGCCGGTTTCGCCCACGGCCAGCCATCGCGACCGCAGCATGACGACGGGGATCGTATTCGACGGCTGAAGCGCGGCGTCACGATGGCGCAAGCCCGCGCCGATGCGGATACTCTGTTCGCCGCCAGCGTGGCGGAGGCCCCGCGCTTTAACACCGTACTGCTGGCCACGTTCGCCGCCATCGCATTCCTAACGGCCATCGTCGGCGTATATGGCGTGCTGGCCTTTGCAGTAGCACAACGCAGCGCGGAAATCGGCATCCGCATGGCTTTGGGAGCTACGCTGGGGGCCGTGCTCGCGCCGGTGATGAAGGAAGGCGCGGTGTTGGTCGCGGCAGGGGCGCTCGCGGGCGTGGCACGCCGGCTTTGGAGCCTAATTTCAGGAGCAGCGTCGCGGCATGCTTTCGACCATCTTCATCGAGGGGCTGCCTGAACAGATCTTCCAACATCGGCACGACGCCGGACCGAATTGAATCAGTTCGCCGCAATCGGAAATGCGCCTGCGTACCGGCGAAGGCGCGAATGGACTCGGACATCAGGGTGTGCACCACCCGCACGGCTTCGTTCAACCCGGACATCTGCCGCTGAAGGTCCCCCGCCCCCAAGGCTTCAATGATTTGCGCTTCGTCCATCCGGTTCAAGCTGTCCCGAAACCGGCGAGTCTACTTCGCCGGTAGCGGCCGCATCATCAGATTCCGGAACTCTACCACGCTCCCCTTATTGTGCTGCTGCAGCGCCAGCAGGCCCTTGGAATATGTATTCTTCCCGTCCACGTAGTCGACGACCACTTTGTCGTTCACTTTTATCACGATGTGATCGCCGACCGCGATGACGTCCTGCGTCCACCAGGTGTCGTCCGGGATAAGCTGCTCCTTGATATCGGCGAATCGGTAGAGGCTGCCCGTGCGCCGCCAGTCGGAATGGGTGTTGTTCACCTGCGCCTCGTAGCCGGCCGGCCACTCGGGCCCGAACTTCGCGCGGAAATACATGCCGGAATTGCCCCCGTGATTTATCCTGACTTCGGCCTTAAACTCGCAATTCTCGCACTCGTGCAGCGTGTAAAACAGGTGGCTGCGCTCGCCGTCGCCCACGATCTTGCCGTCCTTCACCGACCAGCTCTCGGGATTGTCGCCCGCTTTCCAGCCGTCCAGCGTCTTGCCGTCG
>Ga0187871_10000178_pt1 | contig 57297 bp, 46 predicted proteins | sample June2016WEW_16_1_FD_132988 | JGI IMG/M metagenome (GOLD analysis project Ga0187871, IMG submission 132988) | Peatland microbial communities from SPRUCE experiment site at the Marcell Experimental Forest, Minnesota, USA - June2016WEW_16_10 | ecosystem: Environmental > Terrestrial > Soil >...
CTGCCCCACGGGCGAAACTGGCCCTGGCAGCGCATGGCGCTGCCCCACGGGCGAAACTGGCCCTGGCAGCGCATGGCGCTGCCCCACGGGCGAAACTGGCCCTGGCAGCGCATGGCGCTGCCCCACGGGCGTAGCTGGCCCTGGCAGCACATGGCGCTGCCCCACCTGCTCAATGCCCGAGCATCGGGAACAGCCGCCGCAGATCGTCGTCGCTCGGCTGCCGCCCGTACTCGCAAACTTCGAAGGCCTCCGCATGGGCGATCTTCGCCGCGCGTTCCGGACCGTACCACTTCTCCAGCGCGCGACGCACGGCCGGCGCGATCTCGCCCGCGCGGCTTCCGGCCAGCCACCGCTTCCGCTCCGCCGGGTCTTTGGGCACCGTGTCGAGGACGCCATCCACCCACGGCAGCCATTCGTAGACCTGCGAGACGTGCGCGTCCAGCGCCGCCACCTTCAGATCGAAGACATCGTCGATGCCGATAGCCACGTCCGGACGGAACGGCGACGGTTTTTGAAAATGGTCTTCGTAGTATAGGAAGACCGGGTTTTTGCGCAGCGGCGGCGTATCGGGACAAACATTGGGCACCACTACCATGTAAGCGGCGTCCTCCACCAGTACGCCTGTGTAGCGGTGATCCGGATGATAGTCGTTGGGCCGCGGCGCCAGCACGATATCGGCGTTCCACTGCCGTATGCGCCGGATGATCTGCTCGCGCACGGCGATAGTGGGCAACAGCTCGCCGTCATGGTTATCGAGCACTTCGTAAGTAATGCCCAGCCGCCGCCCGGACTCCTCCGCTTCCGCGCGCCGGCGCTTGGCCAACGCGCCGCCTCCCATCGACTGATGGCCGGCATCGCCGTTGGTCACGGAAACAAATTTCACCGCGGCCCCCAGGGCGCGGAATTTCGCGGCGGTGCCCGCGGCGCGGATGTCGCAATCGTCCGGGTGCGCGCCAAATGCGATCACGCGCAACGGGCCATCCTGCGCCAGCAGCGCGGCCGCCGGCAGCAGCAGAAAGAGGCAAACACGGCACATGTCAGACATCTCCGAACTCGTCTTTCCAAACCGCCTCGCGTTTTTGATAGAGCGCGGTGCGGCCCAGGATCGCGAACAGCGTGCTGATGGCGGAACGCTCGGCGACGTTCTCCGCTTCGCCATTCTGAATGCGCGTCAGGAACGCTTCAATGGCATCGTTAGTGATGTCGCGAGGCGACTGCATGGTTTCTGCGTCCTTGGGGCCTTTGTGATGTACCATGCGCGCGCGCGAAGTTTCGATTACTCCTTTGGTGCCGGTGAATTCCTCCCCGACCCGCGCGAATCCCGGCGGGCTGATCTGATTGGCCTCGTAATTCACGTGAATGCCGTTCGGAAATTCGAACGAGAGCGTGAGGTGATCGAGGATCTCCATCGACGTGCGCACCTTGGTGCCGGCCATGCCTACGGCGCGAATCGGGCGGGCGTCCAGGAACCAATGCAGCACATCGAAGTTGTGGCAATCCTGCTCCACGATGAAATCGCCCGAGTAATCCCGGTAGCAGAACCAGTTGCGCAGGTGCTCGATCTTGGGGTCGTCATACGGTTTGCGCGTGAAGGGGTCGCTGCCGATCCAGAATGCGCGCGCGTTCACCAGTTCGCCGATCCGGCCCTCCCGGATGCGCTTGTAGGCTTCCAGGTAGACCGGGCCGTAGCGCTGCTGGAATCCGACGGAGACGTTCTTCTTGGGATCGGCTTTGCGGCTGGCGGCGATGATCGTCTTGACGCCTTCAAGGTCCACCCCCATGGGCTTTTCGCAGTAGACGTGCTTGCGCGCTTCGATGGCGGCGGCCAGCATGCGCGGGTGCTCGAACGGCGGCGTGGCGATGATCACGGCGTCGAGGTCGGGGGCCGCCAGCAGCTTTTCGTAATCCTTGTAGACGGCGGGCTTTTCGATCTTGATTTTCTGCGTGCCGATTTCGATGCGATCGTCGAACAGGTCGCATAGCGCGGTGACGCGCGCGCGGGGATCGGCATTAAAGATGGTGGCGTCGTACTGGCCCCGTCCACCCACGCCAATGAGGCCGACGGCGATCTTGGAATTCGCCTGCGAGCCCCGGACGGCCTCGGGGCGAACGATGGTGAAGCCGGCGGCCATCGCGGCGCCGGTCTTTTCGATGAGCTGCCTGCGGGTCATGGACATGGTGCAAAGGATCTCCTTAGCGGATTATATGCCAATGCAGCAAAGACGAATTAGCCGCCCATGGGGCGCGACAGAAAAGTGGAAAGGCGGTGTTTGTTCACCTTCGCCGGATTCGGGCTGGGCTTATTGCTTGTGTTTTATGCCGGTGGTGTTGCGACTCGTCGGCCCATACGGTATGCGGGATTCCCATTCTTGTGTCGCGTACCCCCGCCCATGGCCGCGGAGGAACGCGGAGTGCGCCGGGATAAACCGGCATGGAATAGGCATGAACCCTGCGCAGTCACAGGCCCCACGCATGCCTGAGAATTCGATGCGCGAGAACCGGGAGACCCCACCGGCGTCCGGCGGCAGTACGCCGGACCGGCTGGAGAAGACGACGAGCTATATGGCCAGCATGTACGCCGGCGGGAGTCGGACGAACAGGCAGTACTTGCAAATTCGCGCAGATCCTGCTGAATGGCGGGGATCTGAATGGCAAGCGCTTGTTGAGTCCGCGGACGGTGGATTTGATGGCGTCGAATCACGTGGGCGAGATGTTCAATGGGAAGCTCGGCCGCCCGGCGCAAGGCATGGGCTACGGTTTGCTGGTGGGCATCGTCGAGGACAGCGTGGCCGCGGGGCTGCGCGTCTCAAATGGAAGCTTCGGGTGGGATGGCGCGTGTGGCACGCAAATGTGGATCGATCCGCGGGAGAAGATGGTGACTGATCCAAACCCAGGTTCCGTCCATGCAACGAGACTTCGAGAACGCCGTAATGCAGGCGACTGTGGAGTAGGCGCGCGAACTCGCCGCCGCGACCGGCGAAACCCTGACCGAAGCTGTGGTCAATGCTCTGCGCGAGGGACTGGTCCGTCAGCGCGGAAGGTCCCGAGGCCCGCGCGTGCGCGACGAACTCCGCGCCATCCGCGAAAGGTGCGCCCGGTATCCAGTCTTGGACCGCCGCAGCGCCGGCGAGATCCTCGGTTACGACGAGCGTGGACTGCCGCGCTGATGGTGATCGCCACCTCGACACTCATCGCGATCCTGGCCAATGCGCCGGAGGCGGAGCTCTTCGAAGCAGCCATCGATGCCGACCCGTTCGCCTGATCTCAGCCGCCTCGGTCCTCGAAGCGGCATCGTAGCTGGAGCGCGTTACGGAGATATCGGCGGCCGGGAACTGGATCTGTCGTTGTATAAGGCGGAGATTCAGATTGTCGCCGTGACTGCAGGACCAGGTGGATGTCGGCCGTCACGCATTCAACAGGTATGGCAAGGGCCGCCACCCCGCGGCATTGAACTTCGGGGACTGCTTTTCGTACGCGCTGGCGAAGACTTCCGGCGAGCCGCTCCTCTTTAAGGGCCACGATTTCCCGCAGACCGACGTTGTGATCGCGATGATGTGATCCGGGGCGCTTCACCAGGTTCCAAGCTGAGCGCTACGCGGTTCGTGAATTCCTCAAGCTTGTCGACAGTTTCCGTGGCTCGGTCGGGAGACGCTGAGAATAAGCCGGCCTGAAGAGGCTTCCAGCTCTGACCAGCCTGCTTGATACCCTTCCGCACCCGGTCGAATAGGCCGCGGCGACGCCAAACGAAAGAACCCAGAGGAGACCAGAATCCGAACGAGCCTTCGATGTTAAGGTCGCCGCAAATCAAAGATTGGAAAAACTCGAAATCTGTCGAAACTCGCCGATACCTCTTCACCGTCATTCGAGAACTCGCGTAACGCAGGACGCAACGACTCCTCCAGGTAATCCGAAACGGCAAAGTGATGACGTTCCATTCCTGGCAGCCACTTCCAGTAACGCTGGGCGAAGGCCGCGCCATGGTGGAGAACAGTCACCAGAGAAGCCTCCGCTTCGTGCGGGCGTGGGCGTAACCTCGGCTCGATCAAAAGCCGCAGAACGCCGAACGAATCGCTCGCACACGCGGCCACGCCACCGGCGTACATCAAGCGCAAAACCGGGTACCGGGCCACATTCACCCAGGCCTCGTAAAACATGCTCTTTGGGTCGGAGGCGACCGCAATACGCAACAGCGCTTTGGCGAACGTGTCCCATTGATTTCCGAGTGAGAAAACAGCTTCGTGATCACGGTCTGCCCGAGGACGAAGGAGTGCTCGTTCGATTGTCCTATACCGTTCACAAAAACTCGCGGAAGCTAGCACGAATGTTTTTCAAGGCGGACTGGTGGTAGATGGATTCCAAATGAGAACGTTGCCCAAAAAGTTTGCCCGTTATCGAGTGTCACGCAATCGGCAAAATCGGCGCTTCTTAACACCTGTCCGGCTGACCGGCGCGGCAGTGGCGCACCCAAGAAATGTCGTTAACCATCCAACATCCCGTCCAGCCACGCCTTCACCCCCGGCCACTCCTCATCGATCACGCTGAAATAAACCGTATGCCGTACCCGCCCGCTCTCCGTCATCATGTGCTTCCGGAACGTGCCCTCCTCCACCGCCCCCAGCCGCAGGATCGCCTGCCGCGACCGCTCGTTCAGCGAATCCGTCTTCAGCTCCACCCGCATCGCCCCCAGCGTCTCGAACGCATGCCGCAGCATCAGGTACTTCGCCTCCGTATTCACCGCCGTGCGCTGCCACCGCCGCCCGATCCACGTCCAGCCAATTTCCAGCCGCCGGTGCATGCGCTCGATCGCCGCGAAACGAGTGCTGCCGATCGCCCGTCCCGACGCGCGCTCCACCGTCGCGAATGGCAGCGCCGATCCCTCCGCCTGCGCCCGCAGCGCGATCTCGATGTAAGCGCGCATATCGTCCGGCGTGCGCACCGCCTGCGGAATCCAGCGCCACAGTTCCTCGTCCAGCCCCGCCTCGCACAGATCCGTATAGTGCGCCAGCGTCAGCGGTTCCAATCGCACATAACGGCCTTCCAGCGTCACAGGTTGTATATCCATCCGTTCATTTTACAAACTGTTCACATCCGCGAAGCACGCTCCGCGCGGCCCAAGCCGTACACTGTGAACAGTATGCGCAAAACTTTAATCCTGGCTCTGATCCTCGCCACCGGCGCCTGGGCGGACGGCACCATGAAAGTGATGCAGTCCTTCGGCACGGGCAACCTGGACGAAGGCAGCGACCTGTACGCGGGCCTCATCCGCGACTCGTCCGGCAACCTCTATGGCGCGGCCGAAAGTGGCGGCACGCGCGGCGCGGGCGTGGTCTATGAGCTTTCGTCCGTCACCGGCGGATGGACCGAAACCGTCCTCTACAATTTCAAAGGCGGCGCGGACGATGGCGCGAATCCGCATGCCACGCTCATGATGGATGGCGCCGGCAATCTCTACGGCACCACCGTCAGCGGCGGCCCCGCTACAGCGTGCAGGGGCGGCTGCGGCGCCGTGTTCATGCTCACGCCCGCTGGGGGCCACTGGCAGGAGACCGTGCTCTATCGCTTCACCGGCGGCGCGGATGGATCTATCCCTTAAGCGGGGGTGTCCATGGATTCCGCGGGCAACCTCTACGGCGCGACCATCGGCGGCGGCGCGTCAAACGCCGGCGCGGTATACAAACTCACCCCAGGCGCGGCCGGCTGGGCGCAGACGGTGCTGTACAGCTTTGGAGGACGGCCCGACGGATCGGCCCCCTACCCCACTCCGATACTGGATGCCGCCGGCAATCTATACGGCACCACCAACACCGGCGGCGCGCACGGCCTCGGCATCGTCTACATGCTCGCGCCGCAAGCGGACGGCTCCTACGCCGAGCATGTGCTGCACACCTTCGCCGGCGGCGCAGACGGCGCCAATCCGCTCGCGGGGCCGACCTTCGGCCCGCACGGCACCCTATTCGGAACCACCACGCTGGGCGGCACCGCGAACTGCGGCACGGCTTTCGATCTGGTTCCCAATGGGGCGGGCGGCTGGACGGAGCGCATCCTGCACACATTCCTCGGCGTCACCGCTCAGGATGGCGAAAACCCCAACGGCCTGACTTTCGGCGCGGATGGCAGCCTGTACGGCACCTCGACTGGTGGAGGCACCGACAACCCTGGAACCATTTTCAAGATGACCCGCACCGGCGGCGGCGGTTGGAAGGAAACGGTGCTGTACAACTTCACCGCGGGAGCTACCGGAGCATATCCCTCCTCGGGTGTGGTCCTCGACCCGGCCGGCAACATCTACGGAACTACCTTGTGGGGCGGCCCATCCGGCGACACCACCGGCGGCGTAGCCTTCGAGTTCACACAGTAGGGCGGGGCCATGCCCCGCCAAGGCGGCGCATGGCGCCGCCCCACCTCTCCCGGCCGCTCGGCTTCATAGCGTACCCTGGTAACAGGACGCCATGAAGCACCTAGCCCTCCAAGCGCTCGACGCCGCCACCCACCCCACCGTCACCTACGCCGACACGCGCGTGGTGGAAATCCGCGACCGCCAGGTATCCACGAAAAATGGCAAAACGGGCCATGTTTCAAGCGGCGTCTCCATGGGCCTCGCCATCCGCGTCCTGGCCGACGGCTGCTGGGGCTTCGCCGCCACCGACGATCTCACGCGCGATGGCATCCACGCCGCCGCCGCCCTGGCCCTCGAAATCGCGCGCGCCGGCACCCTCGCCAAGAAGGAAGACGTCACCCTCGCCCCTGAAGCCAAATACGAGGCCGAGTGGGTCTCGCCCATCAAAATCGATCCCTTCACCATTCCTGTCGACCGCAACGTCGCGCTGCTCCTCGATATCGATCGCGAGTTGCGCCGCAATCCCGGCGTCACGATGGCCGAAGGCGCCATGTCTTTCGAACGCCGCCGCCAGGTATTCGCTTCCTCCATCGGCAGCGTGATCGATCAAACCCGCTACATCAGCGGCGTCGGCTACGCCGCACTGGCTTACAAAGACGGTGAGATCCAAAAGCGCTCGTATCCGAATTCCTTCGGCGGCCAGCATCAGCTCAAGGGCTACGAGTTAGTCGACGAGTGGGACCTGGTCGCGAACGCCCCCCGCATCGCCGAAGAGGCCGTCGCCCTGCACTCCGCCGATCAGTGCCCCGAGGGCGAATTCGACCTCATCCTCGACAGCTCGCAGCTAGGCCTGCAGATCCACGAGTCGGTCGGCCATCCTATCGAGCTCGACCGCGTCCTGGGCAGCGAGGCCAATTACGCGGGCATGAGCTTCCTCACCGTCGATCGGTTACGCCGCCTGCGTTACGGCTCGGAAATCGTGAACGTGGTTTGCGACGCGCGGCCGGAGCATGGGCCCGGCCTGGGCACGTTCGCCTTCGACGATGAAGGCGTGCCCGCGCAATCCACCGATATCATCCGCGACGGCTTGTTCACGGGCTACATGACTTCGCGCGAGACCGCCGCGGCCGTCGGCGAGCCGCGCTCCAACGGCACCATGCGCGCCGACGGTTGGTCGCGCATGCCTCTGATCCGCATGACCAATGTCAGCCTGCGCCCTGGCCGGCAGTCGCTCGACGAAGTCTTCGGCGGCGTCGACCACGCTATTTATATGGAGACCAACCGCAGTTGGTCGATCGACGACAAGCGTTACAATTTCCAATTCGGCTGCGAGATCGGCTGGGAGATTCGCAAAGGCAAGCGCGTCCGCATGCTGAAGAATCCGAGCTACAGCGGCATCACGACGGAATTCTGGAACGCCTGCGCGGCCATCGCCGGGCCCGAACACTGGATGCTTTGGGGCACGCCCAACTGCGGCAAGGGGCAGCCGGAGCAGATCATGGGCACAGGCCACGGCGCAAGCCCCGCGCGCTTCAGCCGCATCAAAGTCGGGAGCGCTTATGCCGATTGAATCCGCGCGCTGCCAAGCCATTTTCGACCAGGTCGTGGACGCGGCGCGCACGCTGGGCGTCGCCGGCGCCGAGGCCATCCTGACCGCCGAATGCAGCGCGCTCACGCGCTTCGCCAACAACGCCATTCATCAAAATGTCGCCGAGCGCAGCGGCCAACTGTCCGTCCGTGTGCAGTTCGACGGACGTACCGCGCGCGCCACCACCAACCGGCTGGACGATGAGTCCATCCGCCAGGTAGTAGCGGAGTCCGTGTCTCTTACGAAGCTGCAGGAACCCGACGCAAGCTTGCTGCCGTTAAGTAGGCCGGGCCTCCCGGCCTGTCCTGTAGCCCGCTGGCACGCACCCACCGCGCATGTATCTCCCGCCGATCGCGCTAGAGCCGTAGCCGAGGCCATCCGCATCGTCGAATCCTCAGGCCAGACCGCGGCAGGCATCTACGCCACATCTGAAACCGTATCCGCCCTCCTGAACTCGAATGGCGTCTTCGCCTACTATCCCGAAACGATGGCCCAGTTCTCCATCACCGCGATGGCCGCCGATAGCTCAGGCTGGGCGAAGGGCAGCGCCTGCTCGCACCGCGATCTGGATCCCGCCGCCATGGCGCGCTCGGCCGCCGCCAAATCGCAAACATCGCGCGATCCAATCGAACTCCCACCCGGCGCTTATACGGTGATCCTCGAACCGGCTGCCGTCCTGGATCTGGTGGGCCAGATGTTCGGCGACTTCAGCGCCACCGCCATCGGCGACGGCCGCAGTTTCCTGCGCGACCGTATCGGCGAAAAGCTCTTCGGTGAAAACGTCACCATTTATGACGATGCGTATCACCCGCTGCAAGCCGGCGCGCCTTTCGATGGCGAAGGCGTTCCGCGGCGCAAACTCGCGCTTGTCGACCATGGCGTGGTCCGCGACGTGGCATTCTGCCGCCAAGCCGCGCACGCCGCCGGAGTCGAGCCGACCGGGCACGGCTTCCCGCTGCCCAACGAGTACGGCGAAGCGCCCATGAACATCGTGATTGCGGGCGGCGCGACGCCGCTTGAAGACATGATCGCCTGCACCGCGCGCGGCATCCTGGTCACGCGGCTCTGGTACATCCGCGAAGTCGATCCCTACGAAAAGATCATGACCGGCATGACCCGCGACGGCACATTTCTGATCGAAGACGGCCGCGTCAGCCGCGGCGTACGCAATTTCCGCTTCAATCAAGCCCTGCCGGAGCTGCTGTCGAATGTGGAAGCGCTCTCGCCTTCGGTGCGCGCGTCGGGCGAAGAAGCCTTCGACATGGTAGTTCCCGCCATGAAGGTCCGCGGCTTCCACTTCACTGAAGTCACCCGCTTCTAACAGGACCAGTTTGTGGCAAACCGGCGAGACGAGGCCACGGCGATCGACCGCGCGACCATTTTCAAGACACCGGCAACCGGCGACCCAGCGCTAGCCGAACTGGTGCATCGCCTGGTGGCGGCATACCCGGGATCGACCCGAAGCCTCATCCATTGCCGGCTCGCTCGGAAGACGCCCGGCTAAGGCCCAGACGGTCTTGCAGTGTTACAGATCGGAGGTTTGCCATACAGCGAGACGTGCTCATCGTACAACTGCTGTTCGCGGCGCAAATAGTCCGCCGTATATTCGTACCGGTAGTTCTTTGCGTTCTTCTTGATGCACGAATCCGCCGGCTCATTGAGGTGCCGGGTCAAGCGGAACTGGAGTTCATCCGAGCTACCGATGTATATGACGATTTCCGAGGAATCGCCAAACTCGTAAACAGCCCGGTAGTTGTGGTCGTATCCGACAAGCGATTCACGGAAAGTCCACCATTGCGACAAAGACATTCACGCCCTTTCGAGACGGCTTACTCCGTCGTACCTTGGATCCCAGCGCCGCGGTCTTACTTGAGGTGGATGGAAATACCGCGAGCAAACGCGTCAAACCTTCTCCTCGGCTGTGGCTTGGCTAAGAGACGGAACATCTTCGGATTGTCTGACTTAGGTCGGATGATCCGATGAGTGCAGCGGAATTGCTCAATCGCCACCTAGTGTGAGCCGATGCGGCATGCTTGTCAAGGGCAAATGCATAATACTTCCCATGATTGGCCGTCTTCGCTGATTCTAATCGGATTCCATTTTTGGAAGAGCGGATTCGACTGTGGGATAAGTTACTTCCCAAAGATCTCGCGCGTCAAATCCTCCTGCTTCTTCGGCCGCTGCTCGTCCGCAGGTTCTGGCCGCGCCGCACCCTGACGACACGATGACCGCGTGGGCCTGATAGAGAAGACCCGCGGCTTCCCCCGTATCGCGCAACACGGTGGGCATCTGGTGGCTGGACCCGAATACTATTCCTGCCACGTTGGAAGCATGGTGCGGTGGATCGGTGCGCTGGGGATGACATCCGGGCAACGATTGGGTCCTCACGGCGGAAGCTGGCGATGAAGGAAGCAGGCAAAAAGAGAGGTGTGTCTTTGTAGCCAGCCCGACAGCAGCCATTCTGGCAGTTGCGGCGCATGAAAAGGGCAGAATGGTCTTTTTTTTAAGTGCTATAAGGTACTTAAGCTCCAAAGGAGGGAAAACAAACTTGCTCTCAACGGTTGCAAGAGAGGCAAACGGGTGTAGACTCGATGCAGCCGGGATGTAAGAAAGAAAGTCTGGCTAAGGTGATATATGAAAAGGATAGTGAGAACATGCCAGAAGCGGCGTACCCGGCCGAGTTTCCGGTAATAACTGGGAACAATTGGCAGCCTCCATCCGAGACGAGTCCCGCCGAGGTCTCCAGCCAGGGAAAACCCATGCTGCGCTCGGTGCATAGGTTGACGTTTCTAGTGTTTTTAGTTTGCGTCTTTGTGAGTTGCCTTTCAGCCCAGGTAAACGCTTGGGTACCATGCGGTAACGAGGGCGGGACATGCGTGATTCCACCGGACTCCGGCAGGCTGCTCGTCCGCTTCGGAGCGGAGCAGCAGTTCGCCGTCCTGGAACTCCGGTCAGTCACTAATATTCCCTGCAATAGCTCCGTCACTGTGCGCGGATGTCAAGTGCACCACCATCAAGGCGGCACAAGGGAGCGACGCTAGCAAATAGTGTAGCCGCGACGACCGGTTTCGCGTCCGCCACAGCGTGCGTCCGGCCACGTGCAGGCGTGCCGCCGGCTAAATCGGCGGATCATATCATACGGCAGGCCGGTATCCACCGCCTGCGTGATCTGCCCGTTGTTCTGCGTGCCGAATGTGGCGCCGGTGGAGGCCAAATTATCCCTCTCGTTCCGCGGGCGATAGGCAACTCTCCCACCTCACCCCCCGAAAATCTCCTTGGTCAAATCCTCCTGCTCCTCAGGCCGTTGCTCGTTCCAAACACCCACCACCAGCGACGCCGCCGCCAAAGTGAACGCCCCAATCGCAATGCCATCCAATCCGCGATGCCATAGGATCGCCCCGGCCGCGATCGCCGTCCGGATCAGCCATCCGTAGAAGCTGCGCGCGCCCTGGCGGCCGCGACGCATCCGCACAATCGAGCGCCCCAGGAAGTGCGCGAAGAACAGGCAAAAAAGTCCCAACACGATGCGCAGGAAGTCCATCGGTATCGGCATGCTCTCAATTTGGCGCAACTCCGCCCCGTTTGCAAGCGCCCCCGCGCCTTGACACAATGAGCCACATGAGCCTGATGCAGGATATCCGCGGTTTCCCCGTATCGCGCAACGCCGTGGCCATCTGGTGGCTGGGCCAGAACGGTTTTATCTTCAAGACGGCTGAAGGCACGCTGGTCTCGACCGACTTGTACCTGACCAATTCCTGCCACGAAACCTATCCCGATTCCGGCATCAACCTGGATCGCCAGGTGCCCATCCTGCTGCCGCCCGAAGCGTTGGACGTGGATATCTTCACCTGCACCCACAACCATCAGGACCATACCGACCCAGTCACTATCGAGCGTCTGCGCCACAAGGACACCACCCAATTCATCGGCCCGCATCCGAGTTGCGAAGTGTTTCAAGCACAAGGCGTGGAGACCGGCCGGATCGTGCCCGCTTGGCCTTCCTGCCAGCTCGAGTTCCGCGACGTGACGGTCCACGGCACGTTCGCGCTGCCCACCGATTCGACCGACCTCAATCACATGGGCTTCGTTTTCCAGTTCGGCAAAGGCCCGCGCGTCTACGTGACCGGCGATACGGACTACAGCGAATTGCTGGCCTCGGCGGGCAAGCATCGCCCGGATTTGATGATCGCCTGCATTAACGGCGGCTTCAACAATCTATCGCACTACGAGGCCGCGCAACTGGCCGCGCAGATCCAGCCCAAGGGCGCCATCCCCTGCCACTACGATATGTTTCCGGATAATTCGGTCGATCCCGGCCAGTTCCGCGCGTCGCTGACGCTGCGGGCGCCCGAAGTGCGCTACTTGCGCCTGGAACACGGCAAGCCATTCGTGTTTTCGTTGTAGGTGGGGCAGGCTCGAAGCCTGCGCGGGCCTCGCAGGCCCGCTCCGCGGCGAGCGAAGCTCGCCCAACACAGGCTGAAGCCTGTAGCAACACAGACTGAAGCCTGTAGCCACACAAGCTGAAGCCTTTAGCAACACAGGCTGAAGCCTGTAGCCACACAGGCTGAAGCCTGTGCCACCGGCGGGATACTAAGGCCGCCACAACTCCGGCGTCACATGCAGCCACGTGCGCCGTAGCGTGACACCCGCCGCCACCGGCGCCGCGCACAAATCGCTCCCCGCGCCGCACAAATCGATCCGGTAAAGCGGCACGTCGCGCGGCTTCACCACGTAGCCGCCCGCCTGCATCGCCCACGAATCCCGGAAGTTCGGCGTCACGATGCCATTGTCCCGTTCCGCCCGCACGCGAAATTGTCCCACCGACGGCTCGTAGTTCGCGTAGCTGAAACATCGGCCCACGCACACTCGATCCACCACATGCAGCAGCGCGAATTCGCGCAGGTTCGTATCCATTAAGGCGCTGACCACGCGCTGCCCCGGTGGAAGCTGTGCCACCACCCGCTCCATGCGGTCCTCTACCCGGTTCAGGGCGCTTTCATCCTGATAAACGAAACAGAAGAAGATGGCTGCCGCGGCCCCCATGGCGGCCGTCACCCACTTTCGCGCCGGTACGGCCGCCGCCAGCGCGCAATACAATACCGCGCCCGCCAGCGACATCCGCGCCATCAGCAGGCTTTCCGCTTGGCCGCTGGCCGGCAGCACCACGATGCTCGGCAGCAGCGCCACGCATGCCACCGTCAGGATCGCCAAGTGCCAGCGCACATCCAGCAGCGTGCGGCGCAGCCCGCGCTTTTCGAGCACCCTCTGAAACGCCAGAGCCCACAGTGCCAGCACCGCCGCCGCCAACGGCAGATACCGGTCGCCGAAAACCCAGATCTGATCCGCGCCTGTAATCCAGCGCGCCTGACCGGACTCCCACTGGCAGTGGAAGAATAGCTTGAGCGACACGCCCAACGCGGCTAATCCGGCCAACGCTCCGCCCGCCAGCAGGATGCGGTAGCGCGGCGCCATGGCGCGTGCCACGCCGCCGTAAGCCAGCACGGCGATCGCCCACAGCACCGGCATCGGATGCGCCACGTAGCTTACCACCAGCAGCCCGCCCACCGCCAGCCATTTCCCCGGCCATTTCGAAGGAGCGGAGCGGCGCGCGATACCTTGCGCCACAGCCAGCGCCCAGAACGCCAACCCCAGTGAAAGATAAAAGTTGAACAGGCCCATGTGGAACACCCAGCCATAGGCCAGCATGGCCAGGCAGGGCGTCCACGGCCACGGGGCCGCGCGTCGCGAAACCGCCCGCACCAGGGCGAACGCGCCCCAAAAGAAAACCAGCACCGCCACTGCCACCGCGATGCGCTGCGCCGGGCCGGGGCCAAACGTCTTCAGCAGCGCGCTCAGCAACAGATCGAACAGTACGTTGTGGCTCTGCCGCGCCAGAGTGAGGGCGCCGGCCTTTCCCTGTTCGATCAACTGCGCCAACCACGCGTTGTAAAGGTGACTCGAAAGATCCCCCGCCTGGATGCGGCGCTGCCAAAAACATGGCGCCAGTACGGCCAGCGAAACAGCGGGATACAAAATCCACTTTGGGATTGGCGGGGTCCGAGCCGTCATGCTCACACAGCCATTATTATCCGGGGGCCCGCAGCCGCGCCGCATACTCTCTTTCGATAACCCGCCCTGGCGCTGGGAGTCCGGTCTGCGCCCCGGCACTGTGCAAACGCGCTTCCAGAAACAGCGCCGCCACGGCCGAGCCGGCCAGTAGGCTCCAGGCCAGGGCGCCGTTGCTTTCGAGCGGCGGCGACGGCAGACGCAGATAAATCAACCACGCCGCAACCGCCAGGCCGCCGGCCGCCACCGCAGCCGCGCGCGCCGCATTCCGCCATGGCACATCGGGCACCGCCAGCCCTTGCGCCAGCAGTGCGAAGGGCACCGCCACAAACAGGTCCACCAGATAATGCTCGCCGAATCCCAACGTCGCCAAAATGGTGATCGCCAGCAGCCCGCCGGCGAGGCCTCGGCACAGCTTCGGCCATGGGCGCGAGTTCCACAGAATCAGCAAGGCCATGGCAATGTGGACGGAAGGCATGGCATTGCGCGGCGCCGAGTCCACCGCCACCATCCGGAAAGGAGGCGCGCCGGACGGTGGCGGCGAGTACGGAAACTGGGTTCCGAATACGTGTACGGGCCCCGCTGCGGGATATAGGTTGTACAGCAGAAATCCGCCCGCGGCCGCCACGGCGAACGCCGGCATCAGCCGCGAAATGTGCCCGCCGGGTCTGCCGCGCTCCATGGCAAAGGCGACCGCCATGGCGAAGGGGAGCGCTTCGTAGCCGATATAGCAAATCTGCCGGAGAGCGGCGGATCGAGCGAAAATCCGACCGATGAGAAAACTGGGCTGGCCGCCCAATTGCTCATCAAATGCATACAAGAATAAGTCGTAAGTCTTTGGATGTACAACGCTTGTTACGGCCAGAGAAAATCCCGCCAGGACCAGGAACAGGGGAAACATGGACGCTGTCAGGCATGTGTCCAGGCTAGATTGCCGTTGGCCGGGACCGGACCACAGTGCTGTCAGGGCCGAAGTCCCCAAGCTGCCCAGACCCAGAAAGGCGGGGAATGTGCAGAGTGGCGGACCACCGTCGAGCATGCCGCAAAGCGCCCAAAAGCCCGCGCCCAGCAGCAGGGTGCCGCCCAGGCTGCGAACCCCCGGCCGAGCCCAAAGACATATCGCGAATGAGCCCGTAAGCGCCGATGCCAGATAGGCATATGACGCAATATGAAAGTGGAGCATCAGCCCCGCAAGCAAGCTCAAGATGCCCGCTGATGCGATCGACTTACCGGCTAACCGAACGCCCGCCACTCACAGACTATCGGCGGAACCGGCTCCCGGCGCTAGCGGACCGAAATGAGGCTGGAGGAGGCCAGCAGCAGGCTCGCCACCAGCAGCGTGTCGACGATGAGGCGCGCCCACGGCACGGCTTTCAAGCGCAAGATCATATCGCTTTATTATGCGGGTGTTCGCACCGCGGCGTTATACTCCATTTGGTTAGTGAACCGTCGCGTCGCGGTGGCGCCCATGCGCGCACCGAGCCACCACGCCGCAGCCACCGACACAACACAAATGCAGAGGAAGACGGGTGGAGCTTCCGTGATCCACACCACCCCAAACCGCAGCGCGCCGCACCACGCCAGCACCAAAGCCAGCCATGCCGCCGCTGGGATGTAGGCGCGTTGAGCCACGCCATACACGAACGCCGTGAAGGGCGCTGCCACCACCAGGTCGACCAGATAGTGTTCGCCCGTGGCCAACGTCGCCAGTACGGTCAGCAGCAGGTTCAGCCGTGCGGTCCACCGCGCGAGCCGCCACCGGCCGCAGAACCAACACGCCAGCAGCGCCGTGGATGTGTGCAGCGACGGCATGCAATTGGGCGGAGCCAGGACCTGCAGCGTGTGCAACGCGGGCATACCCGGCCGTACGGCGGGAAAACCGGCGAACGCGTACTCCGGACCGCACGCAGGGAGCAGCAGATACAGGCAGTAGCCGGCGCCGAAGTTCAGGGCGAAAGCGGCCAGCACCCGCTGCGGCGTCCCATCGCGGAGCAGATGTGCCGCGTAGACCAGCAATATGGCCATCGGCATCGCCTCATACACCACCACCAGCACCCGAAAAAGCGCCGTCGGGCGCAGCAGCCGGGCCATCGCGAAGGCTGGCGATCCGAGCGCGGTGTCCGCGGTATAGAGCCACAGGTCGTACTTCGCGGTGTGCCGGGCGGCAATCTGCAGCGCTACGCCCACGCAGCCCACGCCCAGGACACAAACCACGCCGACTACCAGGATCTGCCACAGCCGGGCATCCCGCTTGCGGATAGCCTGCACACTTATGGCGAGGAACCAGCAGGCCAGCAGGATTTGGAGCGCCGGGGGCATGCGGGACCCGCCTTACCGCTGCAGCAGCACGCTGGACGAAACCGCCAACAAACCCAACAGCAGCAGCGCATCCACAATCACGCGCGTCCACGGAATCGATTTCAAGCGCACGGCCGTCTCCCGGTTTTTCATTTCCATCTCGACGCCGGGTAGCGCGCACTCCACGGCGCACTCGGCCATGCTTCCATCGGGCATAATGTTATCCTCCTCCAAAAACCGGCGCCAACCGCAGGTCCGTGTTGCGCAGCGTGGCGCCGGCCCGCAGAGGCGAGACACAGATCCGCCGGCTGGTAGGCGCGCACAAGTCGATCCGGTACAACGGCAGATCCCGCGCTTTCACCACATACCCGCCCGTCTGAATATGATAAGACTCGCTGTAGTTCGACACCACGAAAGGGTTATCATGGTCCGCGCGCACGCGGAACTGCGCCGTCGAGGGCTCGTAGTTGGCGTAGCTGAAACACCGGCCCAGGCAGACGCGGTCGACGACGTGGTCCAGGGACCGGATGCGGCTCTCCTGGGCGGCCACTTCGCTTACCACACGCTGGCCCGGCGGCAGTTGTGCCACCGCCCGCGCCATTTCGGTTTCCACCTGGTTCAGCGCCCGTTCATCATGGTACGAAAGCCCGAAGAACACGGCCGCGATGGCGGCCATGGCGCCCACCAGCGCTCTTGGCAGCCGTACCGAAGCCACCAGCGCGCAGAACAGCACCGCGCCCGCCAGCGACATGCGTTCGGCCACAAAGTCGAGACCCGAGCGAAAGCCCGGCAGCAGCGCTCCGCCCGGCAGTAGCACCAGCGCAGCCGCGCTCAAGGCGCAGAGTTGAAAGCGGACATCCAGCAGAGTGCGCGTTGCGCCGCGGGTATTCAGCAGGTGCTGAAAGCACACCGCCCAGGCTCCCAAAACGGCCATAGCTATGCCGATGTAGTACCTTCCGTAAATCCAAAACTGGTCCGCCCCGGTCATGGCCATGAACTGGTCCGCACCGCGGCGCGTCGGAAAGAACGCGCCCACCAGGAATCCCGTCAGCGCCAATACCGCCAGCGCGCCGATCATTAGCCAAGCCCGCCGCCGCGGCGCCATCGCCTGTGCGACCCGCCCATAAACCAGCACTCCTACCGCCCACGCCACGGGCAGCGCATGCGCCACGTACGCGGTCCCAAATAGCAAGACCGCCACTGCCACGGCCCAGCGTGCCTTGCGTTGCCATAGCGCCATCGCCCCAAAGCACACGCCCAGGGAGATGTAGAAGTTGAACAGGCCCATGTGGAAGACCCAGCCATAGGCCAGCATCGCCAGGCAGGGCGCCAATTGCCAGGGCGCCTGGCGCGACCGCGACCTGGACCATACGAAGGCAAACGCGCCCCAAAAGAACACCAGCACCGCGATGGACACCGCCACGCGTTGCGCCGCCGCGGCGCCCCAAACGCGCATCAGGCCGCCCAACATCAAATCGAATAAAACGTTATTGGATTGGCGGGCCAGGGTCAGCCCCGGCGCTTGCCCGTGTTCGATCAATTGCGCCAGCCAGGCGTTGTAAAGGTGACTGGAGAGATCGCCCGCCTGGATCTGCGGCTGCCAGAAACAGGGTACGAGTAACAGCAGGGAGAGGCCCGTGGCGCATGCACCCGTGCGTGCCGTGCCCCGACGCTTCGGGACACCGGCATTCTTTTCCGTCACGCGCGCTCCCTCCGCAAGTCCCGCAACTCCATTATCAATTCAAACCGCGTTTCCACGGAATCGGGCTTTTCTCCTATTTGTTGAATATTTTCCTCTGCTATTCCTTCTAAGCCCCCCGCCAAAGTAAGGTACTCGATGCGCGACGGCTCGATCTGCATAATCCGGCAGCAGGTGGCGTCCACCGCTACGGGATCGTGCCCGGATACGATCACGCCGGCCGGCTTGGGCCGCCCCTGAATCGGTCCGTTCCCGTCCATCCCCACGATCCCATCCACAATCGCGAAATGCTTGGGAAACAGCGAGTGCAGGTCGGCGATGCTTTGGTGGATGCCGGCCCAGTGCAGGATATTCTTGGGCCACCCGTAGACTCCGCCGGGAACGATGCCGAACAGGTTCTTCATCGACAGAGTGGCGCCGGTCCAATGGTGGGTCTTCATCTTGGGCATGGAAACCAGCAGGTCGCTCGTGAGCACCGTGTGCGGCAGGTAGAGCGAGCGCAGATGGGATACCGGATGCGGCAACCCGACGCGCGAGACTTCATCCAGATTCAAGTCGGTAAAGAGGCCTTCGAAATCGGGAATGGTGTGGAAGTATCCGGCGGCGTCGGCCAGATCCAGCGTGCTCCGGCGATGGCCGGGTCCTTCCGCAATGGCCACCGACGCGCCCAATCCGCGGAACGCTTCGAGCGTGGCGTGCACCAGCAGGGGATGTGTGTTGATGGCGCTTTCCGGCTCGAACTCCACCAGGTTGGGCTTCAACACCACGCGGCGGCCGCGGACCCGGAGCTTATGCTCGGCCAATACGCGGCGCATGGTGCCGTAGAGATCCTGGGAGTAGTCCGCGGCGCGTGTGACGTGGACCCGCGCAGGAGGACGCGGCGCGGCCGTGCGGCTGCAGCCCGCCAGGCCAAGTGCCGCGGATCCAAGTAAAAAGTCGCGCCGTCTCATTGCAACCACCAGTCACCAGCCCACTAACCACCAGCCACGGCGAGCGATGCTCGCCCCGCTACTCCAAAAACACGTTGTAGCCCTGCTCCGCGGCCGCCGCCAGAAACGTCAGCGCGGTGTCCGGCACTGTGCGGCAAGGCATCTGAAAAAGGGGAGCACCGGCCGGACTTTGCTGGTGAGCCAGCAACCCGAGCCGTAACCAGGCGGCTCCACCCGAGGACCGTTGCTCCCGTAAAAACCGCTGCGCAAGGAGAAAAGTATCTTCCAATTTCCCGGCATCCGTGCCCGCCAGCGCCAATAAAGCCTGCCCGGTGGTCTCGGGATAAGAATCCGAGTTATACCCGCGGGACTGCTGGGAGCCGTGATTCCATCCGCCGTCGGCGCACCGCCGCGAAAGCAGAAAAGCCTGGGCGGCGGCGATGCGCTCCCGCAAATCGCTGGAGGGCCGCCGCCAGTAGCACTTTTTCAACGCCAGAAGGCCCAGGCAAGTCGGTGTCACCCAAGCCGCCGACCCCGGGAACCACGGCCAACCGCTCAGGTCGGGGCCCTCCGGCAGCCTGCCATAACGGAGAAACTCGCTCAGATGCAACATCGTCGAAGACTCCAGCCCGCGTTCGCCCAGCAGCCACTCCACGGCGCGCGCGTGTCTGGCGGCGCCTATGGTTTCGGGCGGCAGCAAGGCCGCCAGGGCCGTCACCCAGGTGCTCCGATCAACCGATCGCCGGGGTGTCCAGCCGCCATCGGACTGTTGTGCCGAGCCCAGCCACGCGAGCGCCTCGGCGTGGCGGGGAGCCGCCGTCCGTCCGGCCTGGTGCGCCAGCAGTGCGTAGACGGTCGGCTCGGTCCACGAGCCTCCTTTGCGATACGGCCACCCGCCATCCGGGTTTTGGGCCGATCGGATGTTGTCCAAATCGGAGTCCATAAGAGCTTTCAGCACTCAGCTTTCAGCTAAATAGCTGACAGCTAAAAGGCGCGGGCGCGCTACGGGTAAGCGCCGCCCGCGCCAAGAATGCTTGCGAGCCAGCAAAACACACGGACTTACTAACTACCGCAATACTTTGCGGCGCCGGCGGCGCTGCAAGAGCAGCAACAGTACTACACCAGCCGCAACCCAGATCAGAATCTGCATCACTGTGCTATTCATGACCTATTCTCCTTTCCTTTAAAGTGACTCTTAAATCCAAACTTCTCGTCCCGCCGGCAGTGGCTTCTTAGAAGCCCTTCATCAGCGGCAACAGATACTTTACGACTCCCAGCACGCCCGGCCCGGCGCACACCAGCATCATGGCAGGCAGGATGAAGAAGAAGATGGGAAAAACCAGCTTGACGCCCACCTTCGCCGCGCGCTCTTCCGCTTCCTGGCGGCGGCGTATGCGCAAGTGATCGGAATGTTGCCGCAGCGACTCCGCCACGCTGGTGCCGAACCGGTCGTTCTGTATCAGGATGGCCGTCAGCTTGCGCAGCTCCGGCTCTCCCGAGCGCTCGCCCAGGTTCTTCAGCGCGTCCGCGCGCCGCTTGCCGGCCCGGATCTCCAGATTGGTCAGCGTGAATTCTTCGGTGAGTTCCCTGTGCGCGTTGCGCAGCTCGGTGGCGACGTATTGGATGGCTTGGTCCAGTCCCAGCCCGGCTTCCACCGCGATCACCATCAGGTCCAAAGCGTCCGGCAACGCCAGCCGCAGCGTGGTCAGGCGTTTCTTGATCCGCTTTTCCAGCATGAAATTCGGCGCAATAAACCCGCCCAGCGCCATGGCCGCCGGAAAGACGATGTGCAGCGACGGATTGGCGCTCAGCGAGTTGCGCAGCGCCAGACCCACTAATCCCATCGAGACCGTGCTCAACAGCCGGATGCCGTAATAGATTTTCACGGCGTTGTCCGAACGGTAACCGGCATGCGTGAGCATGGTCTTGGTCATCGAGCTGTCGTCGGAAGATACCGGCATCAATTCGCCGACCTTCTGGATGATCTTATACTCGCGGGCCTTGTGCACCTCGGGGTCTTGCGGCATTCCGGCCGTGGGCGCTTCGATCACCGGCTCGCCGAGCTGCTCGTACACCTGGCCGGGCCGCGCGTAGCGCTGATAGCCGAAGGCCGCGATGGCCACCATCAGCACCATGAAGAACGCGATGATCACAAAAATGGGCATCGTTTTATACCTTGATCTTGATGATGCGCCGGATAAAGTAATTTCCCAGCAGCACACTGATGGCGGCGCCCAGTATCAGGTATTTTCCATCCGGGTCCTTCGCCATGCCTTGCAGATAGCCGGGCGCCACGGCTAACAGGAGCATAGCCGTAACCACGGGCAGGATGGTCAGGATCAGGCCCGTCAGCCTGCCGTGCGCGCTGGCCGCTTTCACCGCGCCTTTCAACTGGAAGCGCTCCCGGATGACATGCGAAAGGCGGCCCAGAATTTCGTTCAAATTGCCTCCCGTTTGGCGCTGCAGCATCACCGTGGAGGTAAAGAACCTGAAATCGAGCAACGGCACGCGGGTGGTGAGATTATCCAGCGCCGTCGCCATCGGGGCGCCCAGGTTGATTTCGTTGAAGACCGTCACCAGCTCCGTCGACAACGGTTCCGGCACGTGCTCGCCCACCATCGAGAGGCTGATCATGAAGGCATGCCCGGCGCGCACCGAGCGGGCCATGAAGTCCAGCGCTTCCGGGAATTGCTCCTCCAACGTGGCCATGCGCTTGTTGCGCTTGACCCGCACGTACATGTAGGGCAGGCAAGCCGTGGCCAGCGCCATCGTCAGGCAGCTCAGCACCTCATTGATGAGCAGCGGAAACCGCAGCCCCAGCAGAAACCCGGGCACCGCCGCTCCCACCGTCGCCATGAACAGAGTCGAGGGCGTCCAGGCGAGCCCGGCTTGCTTGATGGAGCTTTGCAGATGGTTGGCGAGATTCAAAGAACGCAGCAGCTTCGAGAAGCCGGAAACCTCCGGCGCCAGGTCCTTCAGCAGCTTGGTTACCGGCATCGGGCGGTTGCCCGCGACGGTTTGGAGCATGTCCTTCACGACCTTCTGGCGGTGCTGCTGGCGATACAGAAAGCCGAATACGGCAATCGCCATGATCAGCGCGAAGACCAGAAGAAAAATGCCTGCCAGCATGAGCGTCATAGGCTAATTGATCTCCACCACGGTCTGGAACAACGAGGCCGGCAGTTGAATGCCGCACGCCTTGATCCGCTCGTAAGCGCGCGGGCGGATGCCGGTGGCGCGGAAACGGCCGGTCACGTGGCCGTCTTCGGCCACGCCCGTCTTTTCGAATAGAAAAATATCCTGCAACGTGATGGTGTCCACTTCCATGCCGGTCACCTCGGTGATGTGCGTTACGCGGCGGGTGCCATCGCTGAAACGCGAAACCTGCACGACCAGGTCGATGGCCGCGGATATCTGCTGGCGGATGGCGCGCACGCCCATGTTGGAGTTGCCCATCCCCACCATCACCTCCAGGCGCGACATGGCGTCCCGCGGGTTGTTGGAGTGCACCGTGGTCAGCGAGCCATCGTGGCCCGTGTTCATGGCCTGAAGCATGTCCAGCGCTTCCTCGCCGCGGCACTCACCGACGATGATGCGGTCGGGGCGCATGCGGAGGGAGTTGATCACCAGGTCGCGAATTTTAATCGCGCCCTCGCCTTCCACGTTGGCCGGCCGCGTTTCCATGCGCGCCACGTGCGTCTGCTGCAAACGCAGCTCGGCGGCGTCTTCGATGGTCACGATGCGCTCGTCTTCCGGGATGTAGCTCGAAAGCACGTTCAGCAGCGTGGTTTTTCCGGCGCCCGTGCCGCCGCAGATCAGAATGTTCAGCCGCGCCCGCACGGCCGCCCGCAGCATCTCCAGCATGCCGTCGGTGAGCGTCATCCGCGTCACCAGATCCTTGCCGTGCATCAGGCTCTTGCCGAACCGGCGGATGGAAAGCAGCGGTCCGTCCACCGCCACCGGCGGAATGGCCGCATTCACGCGCGAGCCGTCCGGCAGCCGGGCATCCACCAGGGGCGAAGACTCGTCCACGCGCCGCCCCACTCTCGATACCACCTTCTCGATGATGCGCAACAGGTGCGCATTGTCCTTGAACTCCACCGGCGTGCGGAACAGCTTGCCGTTGCGCTCCACGTAAACCAGACGCGGCGTGGTTACCAGGATGTCCGAGACCGTGGGATCCTGCAGCAAGGGCTCCAGCGGGCCCAGCCCGAAGACCTCGTCCAGAACCTCTTCCACCACCCGCTCTTTTTCCAGCAGACTGAGCGGTGTCTTTTCTTCCTCGAGCAGCTTGGCTACCGCGCCGCGCACTTCCGTGCGCACCCGCTCTCCACCCAGGGTCGCCAGCGCTTCCAAATTGATGCGGTCGAGCAGCTTGCGGTGCAACGCGAATTTCAGCTCCTGGTGTTCCAGGGCGGCGCGATCCTGCGTGAATAGCCGGCTGACCCAGCCCGCTTCCTTCTCACCGTTCTTCGTTAGCGATCCGTTTAAACCAGTAGCCACGTTTTAGTCTCCAATCGGGATACGGGTCCCGGAGGACCCGCGCAGACCTGCAGGTCCGCCCCACAAGCTACCCGAACAACCCGCCAAATTTCTTCTTCGCGGGCGGCTCGTCCACGCCCGCCATACGCATGGCCAGCTCCCGGATTTGTTTCCCCAGGAAACTCCGCTCCGGCAGCAGCTTGCCCAGCGAATAGCACTCGTGCAACTCCGGATAGCTGCTGGGCAGTACCGCGTACACCGGCAATCCCAGGATCTTTTCGATCTCGCCCGGCGCCAGTTCCGAGCGCTTCGGCACCCGGTTCAGGATTAATTTCAGCCGGTCTTTTCCATAGCCGGCGTCCATCAGGATTTGCAGCACTTGCTTGGCCTGGTGCAGCGCCGGCACTTCCAGCGTGCTCACCAGGTAAGCCTCGTCCATCTCTTCCAGTGCGGCCACGCCCACGCGCGTCAGGCTGCGTCCCAGGTCGATCAGGGTGAAGTCGTAGCACGACCGCAAGAAACTGAACAGTTGCCGCAACTGCTCCTGCCGCGGATAGGTCTTATCCGCCGTGGCGGCCGGCGCGGCGATGATCTCCACTCCCGGAATGCCGTTCGATACCAGCGCCTTCCAGTAACTCACATCCATGCGGTGCAGATTGTTGACGGCGTCCAGAATGGAGTAGCCCGGCTTGGCCTTGGTCAGAAATCCGATCAGCCCGGCGTCCAGATCCAGGTCCGCCAGCAGAACCTTCTGGCCATGGCGTCCCAATTCCACGGCCAGGTGGCAGACCACGGTGGTGGCGCCGCACCCGCCCTTGGAGGAGAAGAATCCCACGGTGCGCCCGCCCCAACGCAGCCCGCTATGCCGCCTTCCGTCCGTGGAGCGGCGTTCGAGTGCCCCACGCAATGCCGCCTCCAGAGGCGGATATACATATTCATTGACGCCGGCGCGCATGGCGTTCAGGATCGCGTCCGGATCTGCAGTAGTATGCAGCGCCACGATGGTGGCGTCCGGAGCCTTGGCCCGGATCATGGGAACCAGTTCGTTCAACGGCTCCTTCGCCAACGCCACGTCCAGCAGCACCACTTCCGGGCGCAGGCGCTCCAATCGCTCCAGGAACGAGCCCAGGGTGGACATGTCCTGGTGCTCGATCACCGGGCGCAACGGCAGATTCGGCAGGCAGGCCTGGACTTCGTCCCAGAGCTGCTTGGTTTCGATCGCCAGACCTAGCGTCAACGAATACATTTCTTATTGCCCTGTGCCTGTTCCCGCGCTTGGCGGCGCGCTCGATCCCGCGCCGCTGCCGGACGCTCCGGTGCCAGGCAGCGGAGCCGACGGGGTTTGCGGATTGACGGTCCCGCCCGCCGGATTCATCATCAAGGGCAGCAACAGCGTCGGCTGCCCGCTGCCGGGCACCGGGCCTTGCTCCTTCTTCTGTATCTGCTCTAACTCTTCGTGCGTCAGCGTCTCGCGCTCCGGTTTCACCGGCACCGGTCCGGTGACATCGATTCCGGGACTGCGCGGCGCTTCCTTCAGATCGCTCTTCAGGAAGGGTTTGGGCATCGGTACGTCGGGCCGCGCCTGGCCGGCCGGAATCGGGCGGATAATCTCCGGCGTCACCATGATCAGCAGTTCCGAGTTGCTCTTGGTGAGGGTCCGGCTCTGGAACAGCTTGCCCAGCAGCGGGATGTTCCCCAGTCCTGGAACCTTGTCGATAGTCTCGTTAAAGTTGTTGTTGAGGAGTCCGGCGATGGCGAAACTCTGGCCGTTCTCGAGCTCGATCTCGGTCTGCACCTTGCGCGTGTCCAGCGCCGGGACCGTGAATCCGTTCAGTACCACGCCGTTGGTGTAATCGAGCGAGCTGACTTCCGGCGCCACCTGCAGCCGGATGGTGCCGCGCGGCGTAATAGTCGGCAGGAAATTCAACTTCACGCCGAATTCCCGGAACTGGATGGTCACCGCTCCCACATTGGCGCCGCCTTGCACCACCGGCACGGGAAATTCGCCGCCGGATATAAAGCTGGCCGGCTTGCCGTTCATCGCCAGGACGTTGGGCTCCGCCAGCATCTGCAGCAGGTTCTTGGCTTCCAGCGCTTCGATGGTGGCGCCCAGGTTCAAATCCTGGCGGTACAGAAAAATATTCAGCGCACTCGCCGTGGCGGTAGCGGGACTGCCCGCCAACGGGATGGTCACGGTCGCCGGTGAAAACTGCCCGGTGGTGGTGGTGCCAATGGTATTGGTGGCGCCCGTACTAAACAGATTGAAGCCAAGCTGTTGGCTATAGCTGCGATCCACGTCCGCGAAGCGCACTTTCAGGAGGATCTGCGGCTCTTCCGCGGGCGTATCCACGTGCAAAAGGTTGACCACTTTCCCCAACGTGGCGGCCATGCTCGCGGCCCGGTCGCCGCTGATCATGTCCTTGACGGTGCCGTGTACGAATGCGGTCTCGCCTTCCAGATAGACGCTGACGTCTTGCCCCGGCAGCTCCCGCGCCATTTGCGCGCGAACGTTGTCCAGCTTGCTGTTACTGGCCCGCACCGTGAGGTCGAACAATAACCGCGGACCGCCCTGCTGCCAGATCACCAGCGAGGTCTCGCCCACCGCTTTTCCGTTGATCAACACTTCGCGCGGATTTACCGCCACGGCTTCGGCCAAGTCGCCGTTGGCCAGCGAGATGCGCTGGATATTCATGGCGTTGTCGAGCACCAGGGACTTGCCTACGGTCACCACCAGGGGCGTATTCTGGGTTTGCAGCTCGGCGCCCGGCAGTGCGCCGGGCAGGCCGGCCAGCGCTATCAGCGCGCCCGCCGCGGCGGCCAGGCGCGGAAATATGCGTTCGCGTGACACGTTATTTGACCTCCGATGTCGTATCGAATTTCGTTTCGGTCTTGCGGTTGCCGTTGATCACTTCCATGACGAAGGTCTGCCGCACGGGCGGCGGCGGCTTCACCTCCACCGGCGGCGGAGGTGGCGGCGCCGGCTTGGAGGGCACCTTCACGTATACTCTCTCCGGCTCGGGACGTTTGCGGGGCCCGTTCACCGCAAACAGTTCCACCACCGCGGTGCCCGGCGTCTTGGCCACCTGCGTGTCCAGCGGATTCCGCAGCACGAGCTGGATGGTGGTCTGGTTGCTCGCCAGACTAAGCATCTCGGCCTGTTCCGGCGTCACCAGCAGGTTCACGACACCCACTCCGAGCGGCTTGCCTTCGTTGTCTTTCTTAAAATCCTGTCCGGCGGACAGCACTTCGATATTCTGCAGCAGCGTGCGCGTGAGGCTGCCCTGCGACGCGTTGTTATTGGGCGGGCTGCCGGAGATCAGAATGTCCACGCGCATTCCCGGCACTACGAATCCGGCCACGCCGACCACGTCGTTGACGCGCACGGCCACGGCGCGCATGCCGGACGGAATCATGGCCGCCAAACCGCCGCCCGCGCCCTTGGGGGCCAACCGGTTCTCCACGATCGGCTCGCCTTCGTAGATGGTGGTGGTGACGCCGCGCCCGATCACGTCTTCCCGCTTCAGCACGGCATTGGTGGGCAGGGCGCCCGCCCAGGGGGTGTCTTTCACGTCCGTATCCTTGATGATCGCGCCCAGCTCCAGATTGCGCGACGCTACCAGCGCTTTCGCCGTCGAGGGCGCCGCTTGGGCGCTCCCATGACTGACGGTCAGCCGGTACAGCAGCAGACTGGCGCAGCCCGCGACTACAAAGGCGAAGACCAATACCGAGATGAATCGTTGGTTCATTGAATTCCTCTATTCCCGCAATACAATCGCACCAATTCCTAACCACCAAGCACCAGCCGCTCACCACCAGCCGCCAAACAACGCCAGGAGCGCCCCGGTAAAGGCGCCCCCGGCGCCGTCGCTTTTAGCTGGCGGTAGAGGCCGCGGTGCTCAGTTGGAGGTTCGTCGTGCTCCAGATCTTGCTGATGCTGGTGCCCGAGCTGATGAAAAGGGCCGCCGATGCCAGGGCCACGAAGGCCATGAGCAGCGTATACTCGATCAGGTCCTGGCCTTGATCGTCGTTCCACAGGTTGCGCAATAACGTCGTCATTGTTCTTTCTTCTCCTAAGTTTTGGTTTTGGCGATCGTCCGATCGCTGGGTTGGGTATTCGTGATCTTGCGATCACGATCTTTCCCGCCGCGGTTGACGGCGGAAACTGGGGGGCCTTCCGGGCGGACACCCGTCCGGAATACAATGGCATCGCCGTCGTCGTAGACCACGTGCCATCGGCTCGATTCCTTAAGCGCGCCGGCTAGCGGCGCGGCCGTCGGCAGCAGCACGGTGTCCACGCCGTACTCGTTCAAATACTGCTGCCACTTGTAGTTGACGCCCATGATATCCAGATATTTTTCCTCGAACTTGCGGCCGTAAAAATCGCTGCGGCCGTCGATGAATACCCGGTTTTTGGGATGCATGTAAATCAAAAAGTCGCCCCACTGGTCGTAGGTGAAGATGCGGCTCTGCGCCGCCCCGTCTCCCAGGCTGGCCAGCGCCTTCGCCGGGAAAGTCCTGGCGTCGAATCGGGCGCGGAAATTCTCCGGAGGCGTGGGCGCGTAGAGGATGGCGGTGACCAACGCAAACGCCGCCGCGCTGACCGCGTGCGTGCGCCACTCGCCTTCCATTCCGCCAATCGAATCGCCCATGTTTTTGAGCGCCCGCGCCAGGTTGCGCAGCCATCCGGACACCGGCGCATCCTCCAGCGTTTGAATCCACTCGGTTACGGCCAGCGCCAGCACCGGCGCCGCCACGATCCCAAAAATCGGAATGTTGCGCGAGGCGATCAGCCCGATGTGCGCGAAAAATACCAGCAGCAGAACCTCGGTGAAGCGCTTGCGGCGCAGATGCCAGAGGCACGCCCCGCCACCCACCAGCAGCATGATTTCGAAGTAGCGCGCCGCCGGATTCTGGAAACTGATGGGCAGCATCTCCTGAATGTGCTCACGCTGGAACGAGTCCGTGAGGTATTCCCAAATATGCACGTGCAGGTGATAGGTGTAGGGCCCGATCAAGCTGGCGGCCAGGCACACCGCGGCGATCCCGGCGTAAGGCAGCGTGCGCTTCACCGCCGCGCGCCATGCTCCCGGCCCCTCGTCGAACAAGGCGCCCGCCAATTCGCCGGCTCCGTACCAGCCGGTCAGCACGATCCCGATGAACCATCCCCCATGCAGATTGGTCCACAGCACCGTCAACACCGGAAGCCACCACAACAGGCGCGCGCTCCGGCTTTGCCGCACGCGTTCCAAAATCGTGTAGAACACCACCGTGAACAGCAGCGTGAACAAATGCGGCCGCGCCAGAAAATGAATGGAAGAACTGGCCACCGCCAGGAAAGTGAGCGCAATGGCGATCAGGGGATTGCCGCCTTTGCGGAACGCCAGCCGGAATACCAGGGCGGAAGTCAGCGCGATCACCAGGGCGCTCCCCACCACCACTGCGGCCATGCCCCAGTGCTGGTGCAGCCAGGCGAAGATCACGTCCCACAACCACTCCCACGCAAACCACGGCTGGCCCGTCTTGGTAAACGAGTACAAATCCTTGTCCGGTACCCGCCCATGGCTCATAATCCACTCGCCGGTGCGCACGTGCCATCCCGTGTCGCCGTCGCTCAAAAGGGTCTTGGCGCCGTGCATGCCCGCGAAGATAAAGATGAGGGGCATCAAAAACGCGAAGTCCGTCATCGACGGCAGAATCCGCAGCACCGGGTTGGTTTTGGCGTTGGACATGCTTTGCTCTTAAAACACCCGGCTGCCGCGGCCGTTATAACTGACCGGCTCGTAGCGCGCCGCCGCGCCCTGCGCCACCCGGAAATCCATGGCGTGAATGCGCAACCCCACCCAAGTAAACGTGGCGCCGGGTTCCGCATGCAGCCGCGCCACCGTGGTCTGGCAGCGTATGCAGCGCCGCTCGAAACCTTCCTGCTCGGGCAATTCGACTTCGACGATCAGCATCTCGCCCACGCGCGGAAGCCGTGCGCTGGATTCTTCCCACCGCAACAGCATGCCGTCGCGGGAGATGTTTTCCGTAAGCATCGTGCTGCGCGGCCCGCCTTCGAGCCAAACCAAGTGGCATACCAGCCGTACCGCGACGCGGGTGCTGCCGCGGCGATTCATCCGAGAAATGCTTTCCGGGTACACGATGCGACTTTAGACCTGCGGGGCGTCCAGGCGCAATACCGTAAATAGGAGATAACTATCTGCTTCCCGAAGTTAATTGCATGTTGTTCTCCTTTGAAAGCGCGCCCGCGCCGCCCACTGCTGCATAAGTTAACTAACGATATCGTACAAATCGCTATTTTCGGCCAAATTCTAATTTAAGACGGTCCGAAACCGCCGGAGCGAGGCGGCCGGCGAGCCCACCAGAGGCTTACTTGCGTGAATCTGTGGCCGCACGACGGGAGGCCAAAAGAAATCTCAACTTTTTTTACGATTTCAATTGACAACCAGCCAATCTAGAGTTGACAATTCATATTCAGGTGCCCCAACAAGGTGTCCATCCGCCGGAGCCGTACTGGCGGAATTCTTAATGAGGAGCGGCCACAGGGCCGACGAGGCGGTATGACGCGCGTCTACTTGTATAGCGATCAACCCATCCTGGCCAAGGGTTTGGAAGCCGTGCTGACAGCCACGGGCCGGTTCCAATTGGAGAGTTCATACTCCGGAATACCGGAATTAGTGGAGCGGTTGCAAACCGACGCCCCCGATATCCTGCTGCTGGACCTCACGCCGGACGTCACTTTCGGCGTCCTGAGCGACATCAAACGCGTCGTCCAGGAATCCAAGCTGGTGCTATGGGTGAACGTGATCTCCACCGAGCTCGCCTTTCAGGCCATGGGCTTGGGCGTGCGCGGCATCTTGCGCAAGACCTTGCCCGCCGACCTGCAAGTGAAGTGCCTGCAAAAGGTGCACGAGGGCGAGTTGTGGTTCGAGAAGGCCATCACCGACAGCTTCCTGGCCGCCAAGCGCGTCGTGTTGAGCCAGCGCGAAGGCCAGCTCATCACGCTGCTTTCCCACGGCTTGAAGAATAAGGAGATCGCCTCCACCCTGCAGATCTCCGAAGGCACTGTAAAGGTCTATTTGTCCCGTCTATTCCAAAAGGTGGGTGTGAAGGATCGTTTCGAACTGGCGCTGTTCGGCCTGAAGAACCTCACCGCCGGACACGCGCAGCCGTCGGAGAAGCCCAGCCGTCTCAATAACGCGCCGATTCCCAATTTGCGGTCGTTGGTGCTGGAGAGGCCGGTGGACCGGCCAGCCGCTCCGCCGCCGGCGGCCGCATACCCGCCGGTGCGCCGCCCCTATTAGCGCTGCCAGGTTCCGGAGAACCCGCGCACGGTCGAAAACCCACCGCTTTTCTACATTCTGTCCGCCGCCGTGGGGCAGGCTCGCAGCCTGGCTCGCAGCCTGCGCGGGCCTTGCAGGCCCGCTCTTCGGCGAGCAAGCGCGCCCCGGTGGGGGTAAAGCCCCGCGGCGGCGCATGGCGCCGCCCCACGCGGGTCTTCATCACGATTGGTGGGCCGTAGGCCCATCCCGACAGGCCCCCACCACAAAGGGTCGCAAATTCCGCTAAGCCGTCACCGGCGGCACCAGCGTCTTCAAAAATTCGTGCGCCACGCGGAACCCGCGCTTATATTGCTCTGTGAAATTGCGCTCCACGTACGGCGGATAAAAGAATTCGTCCTCGTTCTCGATGTTCATGGCGCCCTGGTACCCCACTTCCGCCAGCACCGAGAAAAATCCCTTCCAGTCCATCGAACCGTAACCGGGCACCCGGAAGCGCCACCAGCTCGCGCGATTCACCGGCTGGATGCCCGCCCGCCGCACCACGTGCCACAAAATTTCGGTGTCCTTCAGATGCACGTCGTAAATCTTATCCGCGAACTCGCGCGCCGCCTGCACCGGGTCCATGAACTGCCAGATCAGGTGCGAAGGATCGAATTGCAGCCCCACGTGCGGGCTGTTGCCAAAGGCCTTGAACAGCGCCTCCCAACCCACCGGCCCGGTGGCGATGTTCGGCCCGCCGGCATAAGGCTCCCACAACACGCGCACTCCGTGCTTCTCGCATAACGGAAAATATTTCTCCGTGTACACGCGCACGATTTCGTCCACCTGTTTGGCCAACGGCTCGCCCTTCATGGTGCCGGATTGCCCGCCGATGTTAGGGATACCCAGCTTGCCGCACAGCTCGATGCACTTGGCGGCGTATTCGTTCTGTTTGGCGCGCCTGCCCGGATCCGGGTCGATGTGGTTTCCATCCACCGCCAGCGAAGAAACGTAGATCCCGGACTGCTGGATCTTGTCTTTCAGGGCCGCAATCGCGGCATCGTCCAGCTTGTCCGGATTGAGCCGCAGTTGCATGCTGGTGAAGCCTTCGGCCTTCACGAATTCCAAATTGGCATCGGAATACTCGCACAGAACGCCCAGCTTGGGCTTCCAGGTTTGGGTGCGGGCGCGTTGGGCTTGCAAGGCGGCCGCGGCCGGCAAAGCGGCCAGGATAGTGCGTCGGGTGATGGTCACGACCATGACGATACAGCAGCGCGAGGCTCGCTGGCAACCCTCCCCGTGGCCACTGCCGGCCGGAATCTCAGCGATACGTGCAATGTTTCGCCGCCGCAGTACACTAATAGAAGCCACCTGATTAATGGAGAGCATCGATGAAACAAATGGTTAACGTTCTCTTGCTGTGCGCCGCCGCCACAGCTACCCTGCCTGCCCAGACTTTCACCACCCTGGTGAAATTCAACGAGGCGGATGGAGCTACCCCCTTTTACGGAGCCCTGGTGCAAGGCCTAGATGGGAACCTCTATGGAACCACCCAATGGGGCGGAACCGACACCACCTGCACTGCTTTTCGGGTTACCGGTTGCGGCACGGTCTTTAAGATGACCCCGGCTGGGAAACTCACCACACTGCACAGCTTCGTGGTTACCGACGGCGCCAATCCGTACGGCGGGCTGGTCCTGGCCACGGATGGGAACTTCTACGGCACTACCTATGCGGGTGGCGCGAACGGCCTGGGCACGGTCTTTCGGATGACCCCGGCGGGAACCCTGACCACACTGTACAGTTTCGCCGGCACCGACGGCTCCTACCCCGTTGCCTCACTGCTGCAGGCCGCCAACGGGAACCTCTACGGGACAACCATACAGGGCGGAACGGAGGGCGCGGGCACGATTTTCGAGATTACCTTGGAGGGCGCACTGACGACGCTGCACAGCTTCTGTTCGGACGGCCCTTCCTGCCTTACCGACGGCGTGGCCCCCTACGGCGCTCTCATTCAGGCTACCAACGGGAACTTCTACGGAACCACGGAGGCGGGCGGGGAACACGGCGCAGGCACCGTCTTCAGCATGGCCCCGGGGGGCGCGACCACAATCCTGGCCAGCTTTGACGTGACGGATGGCGAGAGCCCCTACGCCGGGCTGATCCAGGCCTCCAATGGCAAGTTCTACGGGACAACCACCACCGGGGCCGCCAACTCCGTCGGCAATGTCTTCGAGATCGCCGCGGGCGGCACGCTCACCAACCTGCATAGCTTCGGCGGCCAAGGCGGCCTCACACCCTATGCCGGGGTTGTGCAGGGCACCGATGGGAACCTCTACGGGGCGACTTTTGGCTTGGTCTACGAAATGACAATTGGGGGCCACGAGACGGTCATCGAAGGGCTGAATTCCGATAACGGCAGGGACGTCTATGCGGCGATGGTGCAGGGCACCGACGGAATCTTCTATGGAACCACCGCTTATGGCGGGGCTAATCACGGAACGATCTACAGCGTGTCGGCCGGGCTTGGCGCATTTGTGAAAACGCTGCCGGTTTCCGCCAAGGCGGGGACGTCCGTCACCATCCTGGGAACGGATCTCACCGGGGCGACCAGCGTCAGCTTTAACGGCGCCGCGGCGGCGTTCAGGGTCGTCTCGGCTACCGAAATCTCGACCGCCGTGCCCACCGGCGCGAGTACCGGAAAGGTCCAGGTGGTCACACCGGGTGGCACGCTTTCGAGCAACGTACCCTTCCAGGTGCAGCCGTAGACCAGGGGGCTTGCAGCCGGAATTGGGCCAGGGCCGTCCTACACTGGAGTATGCTCCAACGCGTCCGGGTTACGTCCGTTTGCATTCCCGCTCTGCTGCCGGCGGCTTTGTAGCGCATCGAAGTTTCCGAGCGTGGCGATGTTCCGGGCGGCAAAGCTTTCGCCGCCGCCGGCCCGTACGAGCGTATCGCCGGCAAGGCCTATTTCGCGGTGGATCCCAATCTGCCGGCGAACAAGATCGTCACCGACATCGCGAAGGCGCCGCGTATGCCGGCCACTTTCGGCGACGATTTCCTGCCGGAACGGGCTACACGCCGCTGCGCGTCACTCAACTTCGGTAGTTCCCCCCCTTGTGTTGGTGCGCGAATCCCTGTATGATCCTTGAGGGTCTCCCGCAGGAAGCGGAGAAGAGTCCGGCCAGGCTTGCTCAGCGCACCCGGCCAAATCTACTACAGGACGCTTTAATTTAATGCAACGATACACTCCTAAATCCTCGATCCGGCTAGCCATGACGCTCGCCGCACTGTGCGCCGGCACAAGCATGCTGCGCGCCGCCACCACGCTGACTTTCACGCCATCGTCCTTGACGTTTCCCGTAACCACCACGGGAATTACCAGCGCCGCGGTGAGCACCACGGTCAAGAATACAGGGGCCACGGCCGCGTCCATCACCAGCGTGGCCATCACCGGTAACGACCCGGGAGACTTCGCCATCTCGACCAACACGTGTCCGTCATCGCTGACAGCCGGTACTACCTGCACGGTTTCGGTGACTTTCAAGCCGACCGTGGCCGGAATCCGGGAAGCTACCCTGACGTTTACCGATAACGCTACCGGCAGCCCGCAGAGCGTGCCGTTGCAAGGTACCGCGCAGTCGGCGACGCAGGGTATCGCGTTCTTCCCCACGGCGCTGGCGTTCCCCGCGACTACGGTAGGAGTAGCCAGCAGTTCGATTTCGACAACGGTCACGAACTATGGCGCCACCACCGTGTCCATCACCGGAGTTCACCTGCAAGGGACGAACATACCGGATTTTTCGATCAGCGGCAATTCGTGCAGTACTTTGACGCAAGGGGCCGCGTGCACGGTCTCAGTGAGCTTCACTCCCCTGGCGGCGGGCGTGCGCCAAGCGGGTTTGCTATTCACGGACACGGCCCCGGGGAGCCCCCAGAACGTTCCGGTTTTGGGCACCGGGCAGAGCGCCACGCAGAACATCTCCGTGGCGCCGGCCGATGCCAGCTTCGGTACCGAGAATATCGGCGCGGTCACATCCGCCATTTATATCGGCTTCACCAATGCCGGAACGGCCGCCGTCACCATGACCAGTTACGCAATCACCGGGACGAATGCGCCGGACTTCGCGATCTCGTCCAACGGCTGCCCGACCCCGGGCGGACTTCTCAATGCCAACGCCACCTGCTACATCTACGTGACATTTACGCCGTCGGCCGCAGGCGTGCGATCGGCTAGCCTGAGCGTGGCCGACAGTGCGGCCGGCAGTCCACAGACGGCGACGCTCTATGGAGTCGGGCAGGCGGTGGCGAACAGCCTGTCGTTCTCGCGCGGCACCATGGATCTGGGCGTGGAACCGATCGGCACCACCAGCGGCCAGACATACGTCGCCGTCCAGAATACGGGAACTACCCCGGTCACCTTCACTTCCGTGGCATTGGGGGGAGCCGACGCGGGCGACTTCGCCATCACGTCGGCCGGCTGCACCGGCGCACTCGCGCCGTTGGCCTACTGCTACGAATACGTGGACTTCAAGCCTGTAGCAGCCGGACAGCGCACCGCGACGCTCAATTTCACCGATTCAGCCACGGGCAGCCCCCAAGCGATTAACGTGGAGGGCACGGGGGAAACCCAGACGGAGGCGCTGGCGTTTAGCTATCTCGACTACGGCTTCGGCTCATTCGTGGTAGGAACAACCAGCAGCACGTTTTATGTCGGTGTCACCAACACCGGAGACGACCCGGTCACTTTCACCAGCATTGCCACCGCGGGAACCAATCCGGCCGATTTCACCATTACGAGTGACGGTTGCCCCGTCTCACCCGCGACTCTGAGCCCCGGCGGCACCTGTTACGTGTATACCGATTTTTCGCCCGCGGCCGCCGGCGTTCGCTCGGCAACCTTGCAGTTTACCGATTCGGCCACCGGCAGCCCTCAAACCGTCGGCTTGGGCGGTCTGGGCCTCGCGCCTTCGCAAATCGTGAGCTTCTCGGCGCCGTCCCTGGTGTTTCCAGGCACCACGGTGGGCTCTTCCAGTGCAACGCAGAGCGTTACCTTGACCAACACCGGCGATCAGGCCGTGACCTTCACCTCGGCGACGATTACCGGCGCCAGTTCTTCAAGCTACACGGTGTCGTCGAACGGTTGCGCCACGTTGCAGTCCAATCAAACATGCAACATTTCCGTCTACTCGGATCCGCAGGCCACGGGCGTGCTCACCGCTTCGCTATCCGTCGCCGATACGGCTTCCGGGAGTCCCCAAACCCTGCCGCTGGCGGGCGATGGAGAACCGTCCAGTCCCAAGCTGTCGGCCAGCGTCACCGACGTGAACTTCGGGTACGGAGTGACTGGAGTTACCAGCGCGGCGACGCAGATCACCATGACTAACTTGAGCGCCAGTCCGGTTACCGTCACTTTCCTGAACGCCGGTCCCAATAGTGCGGACTTCGTGGTGACCGCCAACACCTGCACCGGTACCCTCGCCGGAAACGCCAGTTGCACGCTGAAAGCCGCCTTCGACGCCGTTTCGCTCGGGTTGCGCACTACCGCGCTGCGCTTCACCGTCTCATCGGTTGCGCAGGACGTATTGCTATCCGGAGTCGGTTCCTCCGCTTCCCAACTGCTGACTCTCCAATCGTCCATGGATTTCGGTTTGGCGACGGTTGGATCTTCGAGCCACCCCACTCCGATTAATATTCAGAACACCGGCGCGGTTCCGGTAAACATCACCGGTTACTCATTTGCCGGCGCCGATCCAACGGATTTCGCGTTTGCTTACACGACCTGCGGCGCGATACTGGCGCCGGAGGTCATTTGCGATGTGTACGTGGTCTTCACCCCGACGGCCGGCGGCGAACGAACGGCTTCGCTGCGGGTGGCCGACAGCGCCAGCGGCAGTCCTCAGTCGGTCGCGCTTTCCGGTGTCGGGCAGAGTTCGGTGCTTTCACTGAGTGTACCGGCGGCCGTCGATCTGGGCAGCACAGTCTCGGGTACTCCAGTGAACGCCAATGTTTCGATCTTCAACAACGGAACCAGTACCGTGACCATCACCAAGGCTGCCATTACCGGAACGAACGCTTCCGATTTCGCGGTGACTAATGTGCCGTGCGCGACCATTACTCCGGAATCGTCCTGCAGCATCCAGGTTACGTTCAATCCAACCGCCGCGGGCGTGCGTACCGCCACGTTGAAGATCACGGACAACGCCACCGGAAGCCCGCAATCGGTCACGCTGGTGGGCGTCGCGCAGGCCTCGGCGGCAACTCTGGAGATGGCCTCGGCCATCGCGTTTCCCGCGCAACTGGTCGCCACTTACAGCAACCAAAACCTGATCGTCACCAATACGGGCACCTTGGCGGTGACCGTTGGCACAATCTCCATCTCCGGAGCGAATGCGTCCGACTTCACGGTCACCGACGTCTGCCCCACCATTGCGGCGGGTGCGTCATGTTATTTCCCGGTCGCCTTCCTGCCCACCGCGGCGGGCCTGCGAACGGCCACTCTAAAGATTGCGGACAGCGCCACCGGCAGCCCGCAGACAATTATACTGACGGGCTATGGCCTCGCTGCAAACGCGGCGCTGAGCATTCCGCAGGCTCTGGCCTTCCCGGCCATTACGACAGGGTCTTACCTGGTGGAATCGATTCCCATATACAATGTCGGTGACATCACCGTGTTGTTCACCAGTGTCACGGTGAGCGGCGCCAACGCCACGGACTTCCAGGTGTTCGGCAGTTGCGCGCAGTTAAATCCGGGCGGGGGCTGCACCATCTACGTGGCCTTCACGCCTTCGAGCGCCGGTACCCGCACAGCTTCCCTGCAGTTTGCGGACAACGCTACGGGGAGTCCGCAATCCGTCACCTTGACCGGTATTGGCCAGGGCAAGACGGCCTCCGGATCGCTTACTCCATCCACGCTGACATTTGCGGCGCAGACTGTGGGCACGCAAAGCGGCACACAGACCATTTACCTGACCAATACCGGGGCTGCTCCGTTGACCGTCTCCGGAGTGGCTACCTCGGGAACCAATCCCCAGGACTTCCAGGTTTACTACAGCACTTGCGCTGGGGTAACCTTGAGCCAGAATGCGTATTGCTATATCCAGATCACGTTTACGCCGACAGCCACCGGCGCGCGCACCGCAACGGTGTCGGTAACCGACAACGGCACAGGCGGCAAACAGAGCGCAACGCTGAACGGAACCGGACAGTAAGAGAGGCGGCTTCAGAACCCCCGGGGCTTTGGACCATCGCGGCCGGCCGGCGTGGCGCCGGCCGGAGTCCAGGGCCCCAGCATCCGTGCGTACGCCTGCGTGCCGCAAAACCGCGTGACACCACTTGTGTAGCAGTGTTAATATCACGGGTCCACCTGGCGACGCTATGGCACCCGCGGTGACCGCGAAACCCAAGACAGATGCGATGCGGAGGCTGCAAACGTGTCTGCTTATCCTCATCGCCGCCGCCGCCGTTCGCTTTTGGTGCATGCCACTCGAATCCAGCTTATGGCTGGACGAAACAGGCACTTATTGGACCGTCAAGGACGGACTGGGCACGGCAATGGCACGGGTGTTCGACGCCCAAACCACCTCGTCCCCGATTCACATCGCACTGGAGTGGGCCTTCCTGAAGCTTCCGGGCCCTATCGAAGTTCGCCTGAGAATGGTGTCCGTCATCGCAATTCTGCTTTCGATATTGCTCCTGTATCGTCTCGGCAGGCGGTTGCTTGGCCCCGAAGCAGCGCTGATCTCCATCTCCGTGTTTACCTCCATCGGCAGCGTGATCTTCGCCGGAACCGACGCCCGGCCTTATGCGCTGTGGCTGCTGGCGGCAATTGCGTCGACCCTGGCCCTGGTGGAATGGATGGAGACAGGCGGACGTGTGGCGATGTCAGCGTTCGTGCTGTTGGCCAGCTTGTCGATTTATATCCACTATTTGGCCTTCCTGATGTTTTTCGTGTACGGCGCTTACGCGCTGGTGCGAATCGGCCAGTGGAGTCCGGTGCGGCCTAAAGAACTGGTTTGGGCCGCGGTGGTTATTGCAGTCGCCGCATTGCCGGTTCTGCCTGTTCTGCTCCGTCTCCATAGCGAAAGCCGCCTGCATTACTATCTAGCCAAGGCGCCCCACGTGTTCGATTTGGAGGTCGCGCTGGCGCCACCGAACTTAATTGCGGGAATTCTGGGAGGTTTGTTGGTAGCCCGGTTGCTCTTCTCGCAAATTGAGTTTGAAGCCCCGGCGGCGCCGCGATCGCTCTGGGTATTGCTGGTGGCATGGAGCACGGCGCCAGTGGTCGTCCTATTTGGCATCTCGCTCATATCGGATGCCAAACTGTTCCATCCGCGGTATCTGATTTGTGCGGCTCCGGGGACGGCGCTGCTGGCCGCGCTGGCGCTGAGGTGCATCCGCCCGGCGGCCGCCCGCATCGCGATGGCCGCGAGCGTGCTGGTGGCTGCCCTATTGACTTATGGGTCCGTGCGCCATCTGGATATTCGTCATCAGGCCGGGGAGGACTGGAAGGACGCAGCCCAAACCGTCGCATTGTACGCGGATGCCGCCACGCCCGTGCTGGTGCAGAGTGGCTTTCCCGAATCGAAGTGGATGAATTGGCTGGCCGCCGGCGCGCGCCAAGATCAGATGTTCGCCCCCTTATCGGTGTATCCGCTGGCTGGCACGGTCATACCGCTTCCGATGACGACTGACAGCGTATCGCGGGGGTACCTGAGAAGCGTCATTTCTCAGAAACTGGCCGGCAGCCAGCGCTTCCTGCTGGTGACCTACGGGGTTGGCGATAGGTTCTGGTTAGACGGCCGGCTGGATGGGGTCTTTAGCTCGCGGCCCGTCGGGTCGGCCGAAACGCCGCTGGTGTACCTATATGAGCGGCGGTAACGGGGAACTCGCGCCGTTAGTGGGGCAGGCTCGCAGCCTGCGCGGGCCTCGCAGGCCCGCTGGTAGCACAGGCTTCAGCCTGGCTTCAGCCTGTGTGCACAGGCTTCAGCCTGTGTTCGGGCGAGCTACGCTCGCCTGCGCTGACACGAGTGTCAGCGCGGCAGGCAATGAGTGCCTGCGCCACGTCCCTGGTAACGACCCGCAGGGTCGTTCGCGGCCCGTCCCGCCTAGTCGAAATCCGTCGGCCAAGGCGGATTCCTGGAATGCTCGAAGAAGCGGTGAATCTGCGCCGCCGTAACACGCGAGGTCGATAGGGCCGGCAACCCGTCTTCGGCAAACCAATCGACGGCGCTGGTTTCGTGGCTCGCGGCAGCTTCGCCTCCGATCAGCGCGCATCGGAAGAAGAGTTTGTAGGCGTGAAATGGGATAGGCGGGTGGCCGTGGCGATTGCGGTCGTAGAGCGCCAGCAGTTTCACCGCGCGCGTCTGGTAGCCGGATTCCTCGCGCACTTCGCGCACGGTGGCATCGGCCGGCGACTCGCCCACGTCGGCCCATCCGCCGGGCAGCGTCCAGCCGCCGTCTTCGCGCTCCAGGACCAGCAGGATTCTATCTTCCCGGAACACGGCGCCGCGCACGTCTACCTTGGGTGTGGCATAGCCGGCCTGGCCGGCGAAGACGCCGCGAATGGGTGCGATGGGGCTGGCCGATCCCTGCGCCAGCATCTCAGCCGCGATTTCGCGCACGGCCTCGTAGCGTTCGAGATCGTATTGGTTGGGCGAATAGGCAAGACCGGTTTGCGCGATGGCTTGCAAGCGCCGCGCCCAGTCCAGCCAGGTTGGTTGCTCCACAACACACAGGCTACAACACAGGCGGAAGCCCGTGCTACCACTCTTTCCAGAACAACTCCGCGTCGGAACGGCGCACGTAGTTGGCATCCATGCCGGCGGGGTCGGTGGCTTGGCCGGCGCGCAGACGTTCGCCCGCGATGCGTCCCACCGCGGCGGCCAGTGCGCGCGGGGCCGTAGTCACGGGTGCGGCGGCGAAGCGCGTGCCCGCGAGCGCCGCGCCAAATGGACCGAAATCCGTCGCCACAAACTCGATCTCGCCTTCCGGCAAAGTCCGCAGCCAAGCCGTGAACGGCATCACGGTTTCGGGCGTGACGGCCGTGCCGCGTGCGTCATACACCGCGCCGTAAACCTCGCCGCGGCGCGCGTCCAGCACCACGGCGCGCAGCGCACCCGAGCCGAACGTGGCCATCGCCTCCAGATTCGACACCGCGACGGCGGGCTTGCCGGCGGCCTCCGCCAGTCCTTTCACGCAGGCCAGTGCGATGCGCACCCCGGTGAACGATCCCGGACCGGACGCCGCGGCGAAACAATCCACGTCCGCCGTTTTCGCCGCATGCCGCGCCAACAATTCCGCGAGGCGTCCGAAGAGAATCTGGCCGAAGCCTTCGGGGGAATGCAGCGGCATTTCTTCCAGCACTTCGGCGCCGCGCAACAGCGCCAGGCTGCCGAATTCGTGCGTAGTGTCTACAGCCAGGATCAGTTCGGTCACTTGTCGAGCTGGTAGGTCTTGTCCACGCTATAGACTTTGCCATTGGCGTTCATGCCATAAAGGCGCAAGTCCATCACCGCCGGATAATTGATGGCAATGTGCGGCGGGAAACTGGCCGTGCCCTTTTGGCCTGTGCCGAGCACGCGATAGCCTTGACCATCGACGGTGCATTCGCCGGTCCAGAGCCACATCATGGTGCGGGTGGCGCGCGATTCCTTCTTGAATTTGGCCTCGATCCAGGGCAGCCTCGTCTCCGAAATCGCGGTGTCCGCGGGTTGTGCGATCTCGAAGGGCACCTTCCCGATTTCCTGCTCCACCGCTTGCATGTCGATGCGCCGCGACTCGAACTTATATGACTTCAGCATGCCCGCTTTATGACCTTCGCGCGAAACGTGCAGCACCCAATCGTGCGCGCTATCGGGCGGCGATCCAGTGAAATGCTCGCCATGGTACCCTTTCTTCTCCTTGATTTCATCGCCGTCTATCGGATTGATCCAACTGACTTCGTAACTGTGGTTTTCCACCCGCAATTCCACGGGCCGGGGATTCTCCACGTAGACGATATATTCGACTGCCGAAATGGTATCGGCGTCCAGGCTATCCGCCGGCCCCAGCATTTTTTCCGCCACCGCGACCGCGCGCCCGCCATCCACGTCGAAGTAGGGCTCCAATTCCCAGTGGCGGCTGCCCGCGAAGAGGTTGTACCAGACCGTCATGGCCTTCACGCCGGGCGAATCCAGATAGCGCGCGTCCACCGGGATGTTGCCCGCGCCCGCCGTGCCGCTGTTGAAGTAGGTCGGGTAATCGCCGTCCATGGCCGCGTTCCAGAGGCGGTGGCGGAAGGCGTTCGAGTCCACGTCGTCGGGCTGCGATTTGCCGGCGCCGCTATCCTCGCCGGCAAATTTCAAGTTGACGAAGGGCGTGGGAAAAAGTTGCCGCTCGATGGCGCAGACCTGGTCGTCACCCGTGTGGTGCGCCACGAAGTCCATCCAACCGTCGTCCAGCAGCGGACCGGAAGTTGCCAGGCTGCCGCTGGTACGGGGATGCTGGTAAGGGTCCATTTGTTTTAGGAGTGTGCCGATTTCCTTCATCAGGGCGCGCCCGGTGTCGTAAGTCTCGAAGGCTTGCACGCCTTGCCAGGTGACATTCAGTCCCGCATAACGCCCCACGATATAACCGATGTAGCGCTTCCGCTGCTGCCACGTGGGAAATAGGCGTGCGAGCTGGTTTTGCGGTCCGGCCAGGATCAGGTCGGCGACCATGCCCTTCGAGTTCATGTAGCGGATCGCCTGGTCGAGGTGCTGGAAATGTTCCACGTTGGGGTGGTCGGGCGAGGGGAAGATGCGGGCGGCTTGTTCGGCGGTGCCCAGCACCAGGCCGCGAATATGATTGAACTTTTGCGTGGCGCGCGTATCCACGATGCGCTGAAACAGCGCTTGGTCGAGGAAGGCGAAGGGGTAGAGGGTGTCGCCCATCCAGAGGTGCGGGGCGCGGCCCAATCCCGCGGTCCAGGCCCAGTGATGCAAGTTGGCGGCGCGCACGAACCCAGGCGCCTCGGAATCGGCTGCGGTAAACGATCCGGACTGGCCCTCCCACCGCTGGATATTGCTGGAGACGCGCCAGAGCCACTCGCCCGGTTCCGTGGGTGTGAAGCGGATTACCAGGCGCTGGCCGCCATCCCAGAAGCCCGGCAGCTTGAAGGTATGGAAGTGGGGGGAGCGAAACTCGGCGGACACGTCGACATCGGCGTACGGGTTGGGGTGGGCGGCAGCTTCCTGCGGATTCAGGTCGAAGGTGAATTCGCAGGGTGTGAATGCCGGGGTATTGGCGCAGGGCGCTTGGGCAAAAAGGGACAGCCCGACGGCGGCGAGCGGCATCAGGCGAAAGAGGAGCATTCCTCTAGTGTAAACGGGACGGCGAGCTTCGCTGGCCGAGCGGGGTGCGAGGGGGGTGCGCGCGAGGCTGGCCGGCTGTCCGAGCGCCGGTGTTTGTGCACCTCCGCCGGATTCGGGCTTGGCTTATTTGCCTGTGTTTTATCGGCGTTCATCGGCGTTCATCGGCGGCCAATATTCGGTTTTGATTTTCGCGTTGGGCCGGAAGAAAAGCATATCAGGCCGCCGATGAACGCCGATGAACGCCGATAAGACCAGTGCTGGGGGTGCTGCGACTCGTCGGCTCGTACGGTGTGCGGGATTCGCATTTTTCGTTTCGCGCAGCCGTGCGAGGGATCGCGCGCAGACCAGACATCCGCGGCTGAAGCCCACCCTCCAGGTTCGCTGCGGCAAATGCGAAAAAACTCGAGGTGTCGAATGCAGTGCGCCACCCCTCGCAGTATTGCTACACTCACCTAATCGGGATGTCCAAAATAGGGGTCGTTCTTTTTCAGCTTGGCGGGCCGGATTCGCTCGATGCCATCGAGCCGTTCCTCTACAATCTTTTCTGCGATCCGGATATCATCGATTTTCCGTTCGCGCGCATCGCGCGGCAGCCTCTGGCGCGCCTGATCTCGACCACACGCGCGCGGCACGTGCGGCGCCATTATGCCGAAATCGGGGGCCGCTCGCCGATCCTGGAATTCACGCGGCGGCAGGCGCTGGCCCTGGAGGCCGAATTGCGGCGCGATTTCGACGCGCGCGTGGTGGTGGCCATGCGCTACTGGCATCCATTCACCGCGGAAGCCATCCATGAGCTGGAGGCGCACGCGCCCGAAGAGGTGGTGTTGCTGCCGCTCTATCCGCAATACTCCCGCACCACCACGGGAAGCAGCCTGAACGAATGGAAACGGCGATTTCATCCGCAGGGGTGGAATCCACGGGTACACGCGGTGACCGAGTTTCATGAGGAGGCTAGCTACATCGACGCGCTGGTGGAATCGATTGACGAGTCGCTGGCGGAATTCGACGATCCGGCCGAGGTGGATATGGTGTTCAGCGCGCACAGCGTGCCCATGGCGGTGATCGAGGCGGGCGATCCATACCAGCGGCAAATCGAGCGCACCGTCGAATTGGCATGGAGCCAGGGACGTTGGCCGGGGCGCCGTCGTCTTTGTTACCAAAGCAAGGTCGGCGCATCGAAATGGCTGCAACCTTCCATGCACGCCACCGTCAAACAATTAGCGGCCGAAGGCAGCCGGCGCGTGCTGGTGATTCCGGTTTCTTTTGTGTCGGATCACGTGGAAACTCTGCACGAAATCGACATCGAGCATCGCGCGCAGGCCCTCGGTTTGGGCATCCCGGAGTTCCGCATGGTGCCCGGGTTGAACGATGCGCCGCGCTTCATCGCAGTGCTGGGCCGGTTAGTGCGCGCACAGGTTACCCAGCCCTCCGTGGTGGCGCCGCGAATGTGAAATGGTACTTTATTTTCGCATATTTTAGGAAAAATTCGAATAATAACGCGAATAGGGTGCTAGAATGCACTCATACCTGAAACGACCGCCAAGTTGTCGGACGCATCAGGCCAAGGAGACGAGGCCATGAATAGCGAAGACACCCAAACCGTTTCCCAGAGAGTTGTCAACGTACTGCTGATCAGCCAGTTTGACGAGGATCATCAGCGCTTAGCCGACATTCTGAAACATTCCAACTGGCAGCAGCACGGCGTGCGGACGCAGCGGGAGGCGTTCGAGTTCCTGCGCGAAAACGTGGCGCCGGTGGTGATCTGCGAGAGCGAACTGCCGGACGGCGCCTGGCAGGACGTCTTGTGCCGGCTGGGCCGCATAGAGTGTCCGCCCCTGTTAGTGGTCACTTCACGGATGGCGGACGAGCGCTTGTGGTCCGAGGCGCTGAACTTGGGCGCGTACAATGTCCTGGCGAAACCACTGAACATGAAGGAAGTTTTTCACGTGGTGGGGTTGGCTTGGATGCTTTGGAAGCGGCGGTGGGAAAGTCACCAGATGCTGGCTATGACGGCGTAGGGCACTCACCGGTGGAAGCCTGTGCCACTATGGCGGGCGAGCTTGATCAACTCTCCGTAGCCCTCCTTATCAAACGGCGGACACCCCGTCGGAAACTGTCCTAGCGGATGGTTCTTCTGCCGCATCAGGTAAGTGCAATACGTCAACGTCTTGCAACAGCGGCGCTCATCCAGTTCGCCCTTCTCCAGGGCATCCCGCGCGAAGTCCGGATAGGCTAGTGCGCCGCGTCCGATACCCACAAACCGAACGTCACCAGCCGCGATATTGTGCGCCCCGGCGTTAATGGCATACTTCTGCAGCCAGCTATAACCCGTTCCTACGATGGGCAGATCCGGAAACGCGCGCTGCAGCTCGGCGGCGATGCGGAAATGCCGGTCGACACCCAGGAGCGGATGCTCGGGTTGCTCGTAGTTGCCCTCGTCCGGCTTCTCGAACGGACGGACGATGTGCGGATTGTAGTAAGGCGATCCCAGCGAGACATTCAGCAGTTCAACGCCCCATTCCTGGAAGCTGCCGATGGCCTGCTTTACTTCGCGCAGATCTTCACGGAGCGGGTTGGCGGCATCCACGCCCCAACCATACGGATATGGAGTCTCGAAATCGCAGGCGAACGGCACGCCGTCGAAGGCGTTCATCCGGATCGCGATCGTGAGCCGGTTGCCGAACGCCGCGCGCAGTTTGCCGATCACGTTGCGCATGAACCGCAAACGGTTTTCGAGCGGACCGCCATAACGGCCGTCGCGGGTCTTGGCGCCGAGCAGTTCGCTGATCAGATAGCCATGCACGGCCTTGATATCCACCGCCTGAAATCCGGCTTCGAGCGCCAGGCCGGCGGCGATCGCGTAGTCGTCTTCCAGGCGCTCCAGTTCGTCGTCGGCGATGACCGGATAATCGGGCGGCGTGCCGGTCTTCCGGTCGATGTGCGGATTGTGATAGGCGATGATGCGCCGCGGCACGCTGTAGCGCCCGGAATGGGTAAGCTGGATAGGCAGCAGCAGATCGTCCGCCGTGCCCCAATGTTGGCGATGCAGTTCGCGAATGCGCGCGAGCAGCCGCGCGAAATCCGAAACGTTGCGGCGTGTAATCCAAAGCTGGCGGGTATTGGCGCGCCCGTCTTCGCGCACGGCGGTGGCTTCAAACCAAATGAGCTTGGCGCCGCCGCGCGCGAAGCGTTCGTAGCGGCGCCAGGTCAGCTCGCCGGGATTTCCATCAAGCGTGCCGTCGCACCCCTCCATGGGCTGGATGGCGATGGAGTTGCCGACGGTGTACGCGCCCACGCGCACAGTCCGCGCCAGCACGCGCCGCACTTCATCCGGGCCGGCGGTGAACCGGACGTGCGCCGCGCCCGCCTGGTCAGCCGCGCGCCGCAACTCGTCCGGAGTTTTGTAAACGAAATGCCTCATCCGATGCCTCATGGCGCGGCAGCAGCAAGATGGCTAGCGCGCCGACGATCGAGACGGCGAACACCGCTCCCAGGGCGATGGCGTAGCTGCCGAAGCGCTCGCGCAGAATCGAAACGAAATACGGAAACCAGGTCTGCCCGATGGTGTTGACCGGCAGAATAATGGCCATGGCGCGCGCCAGCGTGTTCACGCCGAACTGTTCCGCGGCCATGAGCGGAATCAGCATGTAGTCCGCGCCCATGCCGAATCCGAATAGCACCGCGAAGGCCATCGGCGAGCGCGATGGGCTGACGGTCAGCAGCATGGGAATCGTAGCGGCGACCAGAAAATAAGTGACGGTCATGACCCATTTTTTCGAGAAGCGGTCGGCCAGGCCGCCGATGGCCAGGCGTCCGGCGATGCTGGTGGCCAGGATGGTCATGGAAGCCACGCGCCATGTGGAATTCAGCAGCGCCAGCCCTTCTTTCGAGCGGTCCGTAAAGCCCTGGTCGAGAAAGACGAATTTCATGTGGAAGTTGACCGCGCCAATCGCGCCGATGGAGCAGAAACTGCCGATCAGCAGCAGCCAGAAGGAATAGTGGTGGAGCAGGTAGCCGAAGGTAAGCGATTCCGCTTGATTTTCCGCGGGCGGCTGGCTGTCGCCATCCGGATAAAGGCCCTGGTCCGCGGCGCGGTCGCGGATCGCGAAGATGGCGATGGGCCAGGCCAGAAACATCAGCGCGCCCCAGACGATTAGGGCGGTGTGAAAACTGGTCCCCTCGGTGAGTGGCTTCACCAGGTACGAGCCGAGGAATCCGATCAGGCCGACGCCCACGTACAGAATCCCCATGGCCTTGCCGCGATTGCGCCGGAACCAGTGCGAGATGACAAGCTGATGCGGAATCGGTCCGGAGAGGATGTAGCCCACGGTGTAGAGGAACCACAGGGCGTAGTAGACTGTCAGCGAGCCGCGCATGGTTCCGAAGCCCAGGAATGCGGCGCAGGTGAGCGCGGTCCCTACTAGGATGAGCTTGCGCGGGCTGAAGCGCGGGACCAGCACGGGACCGATCCAGAGCGTCAGCAGGGCGGCCAGCGGAAAGCCGAACGTGATCTGTCCCTTGGTCCAGTGAAACTCGCGCTGGAAGTAGTCGTAGAAAAACGGCATGTTGTAGTAGGGCAAACCGACGGCGATGCCGAACGTGAGGAAGGACGCCAGCGTCACCCACCAGCCGTAGAATGTTTTGCGCATCGTGGGACAGCCTTCAGTATAGCGGGGGAGGCTCGATTCCGCACAAATCGCGGCTCTTGAGTTTCTACATTTTGTCCGCCGCGGTGGGGCAGGCTCGAAGCCTGCGCGGGCCTCGCAGGCCCGCTCTTGGTGGGACCGGCTTAAGCCTGTCGAGGCTGCCTAAAAGGCTGCGGCCAAGATTGGCCGCCCTCCGAATTCTTGCAGCGCCACCACGCTGTTAATTTAAGATGCACAGGTCTATAATCGAATTGCGGCGATCAAGGAGGTTCCCATGTTCGCTATGGCGAGCTTCGCCTTTCTCCTCGCGCCCCTGGTGATCGCCACCGGTAATCTGGAGACCGCGTATCAGGAATTAAAAAGATGCCGCAGGGGAGAAAAACGCCGTCCAGGTGAAGATCCTGGCGGCGCAAACGTGCGCGCTGGCGCGCGAAGCGATCTCGGCACCCGCTCCCGCCGACGACGACGAAAAGGAAGCTCGGAGCAATCGCGTAACGTATGCCCAAGGCGTCGAACTGTACACGGAATACGCCTTATGCCACCGCCGTCGGGGCGCACCCCGAAGACGCAGTGGACCTGTTGGCCGCCCTCGAGCGGCAAACCCCAAAAGCAAGTACCTCACCGACACTTACGGCCTTTACTTTCACGATTTGCAGCAGATGGGCGCGGCCGCTGAAATCCCGGATGTCGCCGAGAAAGCCCTGGAGAACTTTCCGGACAACGACGACGCGCTAGCGGTGCTGGCCGAGGCCGCGTTGAACCACAAGCGGAACGATCGGGCGCTGAGCTATGCCAAGCGCCTGACCGCCGTGCTCAACAGGCACTGCCGCCCGGAGGGCATGTCCGCCGCCGATTGGGAGCGCAAACGCGGCGCGGAACTGGCCAGCGGTCACTGGATCGCCGGCGTGGTGGAGGCCGGGAAGGGAACGTACTTCGAGGCCGATAAGGATCTGCGCACGTCGCTCCCTCTGGTGGCCGGCAACGATGCCCGCACAGCTACGGCGCTGTTCTATCTTGGGCTGGCCAACTATCAGCTCGGCAAGATGACCCTCAAAAAGGCGCAAGTGCTGGAAGGGGTGAAGTTCAGCCAGCAGGCGGCCGCCATTCAGGGGCCGCTGGCGCAGCAAGCGTGGCACAACGCACAAGTGATGAAGGACGAAGCGGCCAGAATGCGGTAGATTCGTGCGAGTCGCGAGCGAAGGAGCTAGCATCAATTGAAGGGAGGATTTTTTGCATGAGTTCTACGCCGACAGCGGCCCCCACGGCCGCCACCTACACGATCGAGCCGTCTCATTCGAGCGTGCATTTCAAGGTCCGGCACCTGATGATCGCCAATGTGCGCGGTGAGTTCAGCAAACTCAGCGGCACGGTCACGGCCGACAGCGTTACAGCGGAAATCGACGTCAATTCGATTAACACGCGCGAGCCCGATCGGGATAAGCACCTGAAGAGCGCGGACTTCTTCGACGTGGCGAACCATCCCACGATGAGGTTCGAATCGAAGAAGATCGAAGCGGACGGTCCGGAGGCTTACAAGGTCACCGGCGATCTGACGATTCGCGGCACGACGCGCGAAGTCATGCTGTATGTGAACTCGACGCCCGAAATCAAAGATCCGTGGGGTTACACGCGGCGGGGCGCGGAAGGTGTGGCGAAGATCAGCCGCAAAGACTTCGGCCTGACCTACAATCCGATACTCGAAGGTGGGGGCGTGATGGTGGGCGACGAAGTGGAGATCTCTCTCGAAGTCGAATTGGTGAAGACGGCGTAGAGCCTGCGTTACAATTAGGCCGATGCGAGTTGCCGAGCTCGCCGGCCTGCTGTTATGTGGCGCGTTGCCTCTACCGTGCCAGAATCGCGGCGTCGAGCAAGCCATGGAATTCCGTTCAGTCGGCCATGGAAAGTGGCGATTCAGACAGCGGCCTCGGCGCAGGCCCCCGTGTCAGCACCGTGCGCGGTTCGCCCTACCGGGACGTCAACATCTCACTCGCGCGGAAGTTCGCCATGCGGGAGCGGCTGAATTTCGAAGTGCGCGCCGAAGCATTCAATGCGTTCAACCTTCACTACTTCACGTGCGACGGCGAGGCATTCGGCGACTGTATTCCGTTTTAATAACGATCCGTCAGCTCCAGTTTCGGCACCTGGAACGGTACGGCAGAATTCAGTTTTGATCCGTTTTGGCGATTCCTGACCGACAGAAACCGTTAGGCCAGCCTCACCGCCGTTCGCGATCCTTACCTGGCCTATAATGGGTGGTAGTTGAGCCCGGAAGAGTGTATTCGCATCGCCATCGAACTTAGGGACCGTCGCCACCCAGATGCCGCTCAGCAAGGACTTGAGAGAGTTTGTCGAGTTGTTAAGCTCGAACGGAGTTGAATATCTGGTGGTTGGCGGCTTCGCGGTCTCCTACCATGGATTTGTCCGAAACTGACGCCGGAGATCGAGGTGATGATATCGATTCGGTTGGGCGGCATTCCCAACTAGACCACCCATAAAGGCCCGGACCGGGAAATCCATATCCCCCGTATAGCGACGAGGCATGGGATAGCCGTACTGTTGGTATGCTCGACGACCTGGCCACGCAGCATCGGGCGGGAGGCGTTGATCCGCAACAAAGATTCACTGGGCGGGCGAAGGATCCGGGCGCCGTGGAGGAACCGCGGAAGCGCAACGGGCGGAGCTAAAGCTCCGCGCCGGCTAAAGCCCGCCCTCCAGCCTATTGGTCGGATTCCGGACTTTTCTTGCGCTCGTAGGGCTTCTTCAAATACTGGGCCGCTTCTTCCTGCGCGTTTTGCGTATTATCCTTGGTGCGCACGGCCAGGTTATATTCGTTCACCGCGCGGTCGCGCTGGCCGGTGATATCGAAGATCATGCCCAGGTGGATGCGCGACCACACCTCCACCCATTTGGGTTCCAGGTCGCCGTTTAGCGCTTCGCGGAACTCGTTGGCCGCCGACTGGTAGTTGTTCTGCATGAAAAACACATCCGCGATGCGATAGTGCGCCATGGAACTGTTGCGATTGTTCTCCAGCGCTTTCTGATACTCCTTCAGCGCGTCGGCAAATTCGCTCACTTCCATGAATTGCTCGCCGCGGCGGATGGCCACCGCCGTGCGCACCTGGTTGTTGAAACGGAGCACGCGGCGGTCCGGGTCGATGATCACGTTCTTGGGCTTGCCGAAACAATCGACCGTGAATTCCGACGAGGTGCCCACCACTTCCACGCGCTTCTCTTCGGGATTGCCCTCCGTCTCGATCTTCAGATCCACCGGCATGCGGAAGGTATCCAGATCCTGCGCCACTTTGCCCATCACGCGGAAGCCTTTCTGCGTGCGGTAAATGGTGTACTCCAGCTTGAATTCCGGCGCGCCGGAGGATTCGATCCACTGGATGAAGAAGTAGCCGAGATCCTGCTTGGAGACGTCTTGCGCCACCTTCTTGAAGTCCTCGGTGGTGGCCGATTTCCAACTGTACCGGGTGAGGTATTCCTTCAATGTCTGGAGAAAGTCTTTGTCGCCGATCACGAAGCGCAGCATGTGCATCACGGCGGCGCCTTTGCTGCCGGTGAGCGCCCACAGCTCCGGAGAATAGTCCTCCATGCGGGCCGACTGGATGACGGGAACGTTGTCCACCGTGAGGGCTTCCACAGCATCGTCGCGGAATGCCGATTCAAGTGCGCCCGGTCCGGCGGTGTGCTCGGTCCAGAGGAGTTCGGAATAGGCCGCCATGCCGTTGCTGAGCCATAGATGATTGCGGGTGGCGGGCGATACCAGCATCTCCCACCACTGGCGCGAGATCTGGTTGGCCAACAACTTGGTCCCTACCTGCTTGCCGATGGCGTGCGGGTTCAGGAAGACCAAGCCGGGTGCGGAATAGCCGTTGGGCGCGCCGTTTTCGGTCTCCACCACGCTGAGATTGGCGTACGGCGGCAGGCCGAAATCGCCCGTGAAGTAGGACATCATCTGGCCGATTTGATCGCCATACTGTTGCGCCATGCCCTTCTCATCGCCGCGGAAGTACAGCGTGGTGGTGACGCCCTCGGAGGAAACCTTCGCTCCGGGATCGCGCACCAGCGCGATGCTGCCCGGGAAAGACGGGTGATCGAAATGAAAGCTGTAGACTACCTTGCCGCCGGTTTCCTGGTGCGTGTCGAGGCCGCTGCCCAGCACCTGGTATCCGGAGGGAACGGTAATATGCAAATCCGCCGTGAAGCGGTCCGTGGTGTAGCCGCTGACGGGGAACCAGCGCGCGGGATACAGCAGGAAGGCGTAGTCGGGATGGATGGCGGCGAACTTAATGCCGTAGACGGGCGAGTCTTCGTTGCCGCTCAGGCGTCCTTCATAAGTGAACTTCGCCGTGGCCGGCTGGCCTTTGGGCAATGGCGGATCGAAGCTGAGGCGCACCGTGGAATCCTGGGTGTTGCGCGTGTCGTTGATCTGGCCGCCCTTGGCGTCCACTACGTGCGAAACCGCCAGCGCGTTGTTCAACTCGAAGGAGGCCGAACTGGCGTTGTCCAAGGGAACGAAGCGCACCTCGGCGGTGGCGATGAGGGCCTGGGTGGCCGGCTGGACTTCGGCGTCGATGATGTAATTCTCGACGCGAATACGCGTGCGGCGCTCCTGCGCCGGTGTGGCCGCGGCGAGGGCCACGATCGCCAGGGCGGCGACTGTGGCGGGCCTTAGGCGTGCGATACCGCTACGAAACATGGGTGAGTTGTCCTTCCATCAGATCTTGAATTATGCCGGAGGCGCGGGACATGGGCTCCGACGCCGGGGCGAGCCGCGCCGCGACCTCGGCCAGATCCGCGCGCATTCGGACGCGCGCGCCATCGTCGCCGAGCAGCCGTTGGGCTTCGGCGGCCAGACGTTCGCCGGTCAGGTTAGATTGCATCAGCTCGGGGACCACTGCGCGCCCCGCGATCAAGTTTACCATTGAATAAAAAGGCACCCGCACCAGCATGCGTCCCAATAGCCAACTCGTGGCTGTGACCTTGTAAAACGTGACCATCGGCGTACCCAGCAGCGCCGCCTCCACGGTAACCGTTCCGCTGGCGGCCAGCGCCAGGTCGGCATGCGCGATGGAGTCCCAGCTTTCCCCGTCGATGACCTTTATGGGAGCCCCGCCGATTCGTTCCTGAAAAAAGCCAACGCCGGCCGTGGCCGATGCCGGCAAAATAAAGCTGGCGGCGTGGTCGCGGTAAATGCGCCCTACTGCGTCCAGCAGGGGCGGCAAATGCCGGGCGGCTTCTCCCCGGCGGCTTCCAGGCAACACCGATATTAATGGACGGCCCGGAGGAAGTCTGTGTTTCCGAAAAAATTCCGCGCGCGGGAGACTGGGTTTTACGATGCCCGCTAGCGGGTGGCCGATATAGGTGGCGGGCAGGCCGCGGCGGCGGAAGAATTCCTCTTCGAACGGGAAGATACAGAGCACGTGGCGCAGCGTGCGGCGCATGCCCGGCAAGCGGCCCTTGCGCCAGGCCCAAACCTGCGGGGCCACCAGGTACACGACGGGGACCCCCTGGCGGTGCAGCTTGCGGGCCAGGCGCAGGTGGAAATCGGGGGAATCCGTCAGGATGGCCAGTTGTGGGCGGCTACGGCGCGCGGCGGCCAACAGCTTGCGGAATTCGCCGTAAATGCGGGGGATGTGGGAAACCACCTCGACCAACCCGACCACCGCCAGGCTGGCGGCATCCACCACGGTTTCGACGCCGGCCCGCCGCATGCGGGGACCGGTACAACCGAAGAAGCGGGCGTCCGGCCAGATGCGGCGCAGTTCGTCGACCAAGAGGGCGGCGTAGAGATCGCCGGAAGCTTCGCCGGCGGATATCAGGATGTTGCGGGGCACCTAAGGCCAGTCTAGCGCGGGCGGGGAAGGGGATGGGGCGGCCATCAGCTATCAGCTATCAGCCGTCGGCTTTCAGTCAGACGTCTGATAGCTGGCAGGAATCTGGCGAGCTGATAGCTGAAAGCTGAAAGCTAAAAGCCCTACTCCTGCCGCAGCACCGCATTCGGGTCCAGCCGCGATGCCCGCCGCGCCGGGGCATACGCGCCCAGCGCCGCCGCGGCCACCAGCGCGGCCGTTACCAGCGCCACAAACGGCACATTGAACCCTGGCACGCCCAGCGCGAAACTGGCCGCCCTGCTCGCCAACACGCAAAGCAGCAAGCCGATCGACACCCCGGCGGCCGCCAGCAGCATGCCCTGCTTCATGATCATGCCCAACACTCCGGAGCGGGCCGCGCCGATCGCCATGCGGATGCCGATCTCCCGCGCCCGCAGGCTCACCGAATACGACATCAGACCGTAGAGTCCCACCATCGCCAGGATCAGCCCGAGCAGCCCCATTGCCCCTATGGCTTTCGTCCAGATTCCGAGCGTCTTGGCGACGCGCTGCTCGAAAACCTCTTCCATGGTGCGCACGCCGTACATGGGTTGCCCGGCATCCAGCGAGCGGACAACCTCGCGCAGCGGCCCGGCCACCGAGCTCGATGCGCCGACGGTCTCCACCATAATGGTCAGAGCCTGATGCGGGTTTTGGGAAAGCGGCCGATAAAGGTAGTCCATGGGCGGCTCGATCAGGCTGAAGTATTTGCTCTGCCGGGCCACACCGACGATTTCCAGCACTTCGTCCTTGTCGCCTTTCAGCCGCAGCCGTCTGCCGATGGGGCTCTGGTTGGGATAATACTTGCGGGCGAACCGTTCATTCACGATCGCCACCGGGCTGGATTCGGCCCGGTCCGTCGCCTGGAAGGCCCTGCCCTGCACGATCGGCACGTTCAGCGTGTCGAAGTAACCTTCGCTCACGGTGTTCGACATCACGCCGACCGCTTCGGCCCCGGGCGGCAGCTTGACCCCTTCCGGAACCAGCCGGCTGGACGTGTCCTCCCCCGCCGGCAGCATCGGCGCCGCCAGCGCCAGCGCGGCGGATTTCACGCCGGTCAGATTTCGCGTCCTTTCCAGCAGCAGCTTGTAGAATTCCTTGCTGCGATCCGGCGTGTACCTCGCCAGCGCCGGATTGAAGCTGGCCGTCAGCAGGTGGTCTGTGCGGAAACCGGCGGGCGAGGATACCAGAATCGATGCTCCGCGGTAAGCCTGCGTCGCCACCACCAGGAGCAGAAACGCGCCGGCCACCTGCGCAATCACCAGCGTATTTCTTCCCAGTAAACGCCGGCGCTTGCCGTCATCCGATTTTCCCGACTTCAACGCCGGAACCAAGTCGGGCTTGGTCGCCTGCAACGCCGGCGCCAATCCAAACACCAGGGCGCTCACCACGGAGGCCAATATGGTGAACAGCAGTACGCGAGGATCCAGCCGCACGTTCAGCACAATAGGAATGTCGATGGGTATCTTGATCTGGGAAAACAGATCGACGCCGGCCTCTGCCACCAGGAGTCCCAGCGCTCCGCCAAGCACTGCGATCACCAGGCTCTCGGTCAGCAGTTGCCGGACCAGGCGCCCCCTGCCGGCCCCGATGGCCAACCGGACCGCGATTTCCCGTGACCGCGCGCGGGCGCGGCTCAACAGGATATTCATCACGTTGGCGCAGGCGATCAACAAAACCACGGCGCCCATCGCCAGCGGGAAGAATGCCAACAGCGTGTCGCTCGGATCTTGCTTGAGCCTGGCTGCCAGTTCCGTATCGACCGCCATGGAAGTGGTTCGATTGGTAGCCGGGTAGGCTTGCGCGAGTTGCTGCGAGACGACCTGGGCTTCTGCCGCGGCTTTCGCCACGCCGACGCCCGGCTTGAGCCGCCCGTATACGGTCATGCCGCGCGTGTCGCGCTTCTGCAGCATGCTTTGCTGCAGGTCGTCCTGCAGGCGCGGCGCCATCGCGAGCGGGACAAAGAGCGCGGAACGGATCAACCCGTTGGACCCCGTGAACGGCTCCGGCGCCACTCCGATCACCGTAAAGGGGATGTTATTCAAGAAGATGGTTCTGCCTGCGACGCTCGGATCCGACCCGAAATCCGTGCGCCACAGCTCATGGCCCAGGACCGCCACGGCATCGCGGCCCGGCACCTTGTCTTCGTCCGGCCGGAAAGCCCGTCCCAACTCGAGCGGCACTTCCAGTACGCGAAAGAAGTCGCCACTCACCAGCTCGCCGAATTTCATCTGCGGCAGCGCGCCTTTTTCGGTGGCGAATCCGAACTGCGAGTATTGCGAAGCCGTCAGGCCGGTATAGGATTTGCTCCGGTCGCGGAGGTCCCTGAAATCGGGATAGGACATCTCGGCGTACGCGGCTAGCCCCCCGATGGACTCGCCGCGCAAATGCGCCTGCACCACCACGAGTTCGGAAGCCCGCGGCACGGGCAGCGGCCGCAGCAGCACCGCGTCGGCCAGGCTGAACATGGCGGAGTTCGCGCCAATTCCCAGAGCCAGCGAAAGAATGGCGACCAGGGCGAACCCGGGACTCTTCCGCAGAGTGCGCAAAGCGTAACGAAGGTCGTCGAGCATGTGCTGCCCACTGCACGCCGCCTGCCGCGCCGCCGCGCGGCGTATCTGCTGGCAAAATAGGGCGCACGACCGGAGGTTCCGGCGGGCAGCCGTCCGTTTTTGGGACTCCAGGTTTCGCTTGTGGGGCGGCGCCATGCGCCGCCGCGGCGGATCGTCCGGGTTCATTTTGCACATGTAGGTTCGACGGGACGCCTTTCCGCCGATTCCAGATTCCTATTGGCGTCGAAGCATCCCCTGACAACCATACAGGCGAGGACCAAAGAATTCACATACCTAACAAACGGAACTCCGATGCCGGCCTGAATACAGGCGCGTTGGACGGAAACCAGATCAAGAAAGCCCTGGTATGTGCCGGGCTACTGAGCGTGGCCGCAACCGCTTTGCTTTTCACGCAGTCGACGGCGCCGGCGTTTACCACAATCCTGCAAGACGGAGTCGGCATGATTGGGGAAGTCAACGGCACCTTCTAGGGCTGTAGCTGCAGACTTCCGAACTTTGACGCCGCCGGCATCCCCAAGTGCGTGGGACCGAACCACACTCTATGCAGTCCAATTCACCTTAAATATGACTATGACCGGCAATGTGAGTGGCCTGGTAATGACCAATGGGCCGCCAGGGCTCCCGGTATTCTACGGTCTCACCACCGCCGGCGGAGCTTTCAAAACTTGGGCGCGTTTTTCTCCCTGACGCCGCCCGCGTCTCCAGATGGTTTCTGCACACAGGCGACGCACTGGAGGGAGCCCCGTGCTCTATGGCGCTAAACCTGCCGCACCACGCCGAGGCTCCACTACTGCCGGCGGAAGCCGCGCGCCTCTATTGGGAGCGGGACACCGTGACGCATATGTGCTCCGCTTCCGGTGTGGTCGAGCCTGGTGATTCTCAACTTCAACCCGGATGGACCAGTGGAGATGGGCGTTGGTCAACCGCAATGGTCCTCTGCGCGACCTGATGAAAGCCACTGCGAGCTGAAGGGAAGGGGGGCGGGTCTGGAGACCCGCCGCAGGCGTGGACGCCCGCCCCACAGGCGCTACTCCTGGCGCAGCACCGCATTCGGATCGAGACGCGATGCACGCCGCGCCGGGGCATACGCGCCCAGCGCCGCCGCACCCACCATCCCGGCCGTCACCAGCGCCACGAATGGTAAATTGAACCCTGGCACGCCCACCGCCGCAGTGACCGCCTTGCTCGCCAGCAGGCAAAGCACCA
>Ga0187871_10000181_pt1 | contig 57169 bp, 47 predicted proteins | sample June2016WEW_16_1_FD_132988 | JGI IMG/M metagenome (GOLD analysis project Ga0187871, IMG submission 132988) | Peatland microbial communities from SPRUCE experiment site at the Marcell Experimental Forest, Minnesota, USA - June2016WEW_16_10 | ecosystem: Environmental > Terrestrial > Soil >...
GTCACCTGCATCACCCAGCGCAAGGATCCGATATACGCGACTACTATCGTGGGACCGCCGCCCATGGAGGATTTTTACATGGGCAAAGCCATTGAGCGGATCTTTCTGCCGCTGATGCGCATGCAACTGCCGGAGGTGCGCGACATCTGCATGCCGGCCGAGGGTATCTTCCACAACCTGATTCTGGTGGCGATTCGCAAGTCCTATCCGGGACACGCGCGCAAAGTCATGTCGGCGATCTGGGGCCTGGGGCAGGCGATGTTCAGTAAGTGCATCGTGGTGGTGGATGAAGACGTAAACGTTCAGGATGTGCGCGAAGTAGCATGGAAGGCTCTGAATAACATCGACCCGGAGCGCGATATACAGTTTACGATGGGGCCTATCGATTCGTTGGACCATTCCAGCCGGCTGCCGAATTACGGCTCGAAGATGGGAGTGGATGCTACTCGTAAGTGGCCGGGAGAAGGGTTCAGCAGGCCTTGGCCTGGGGTGATCCGGATGTCGGATGTGGTGAAGGGGCGGGTGGATGAGTTATGGCGGCGCGCGGGGTTGTAGGGTCGCCCTCTTACTCACTCACCGATGCACGATTTTCGGAGGACCGGGAATGACGGCATATGCGTACATCGATGGCATGAATTTCTACGAGGCGAGCAAGAACAAGTGGTCAAAGATGTCGCTGACAACTCAGCTTCGGCGCCTTGCGCGGGTAACGCCGCCGTGGCGAGTGAGCGGCAGCGGCGGTACACTGAAGGCATGGAAAACGCTGCGATCCAAATCGTCTCCAACGAAGCTGGCGAACCAACCGCAGTCATTGTCCCGATTGAGCTCTGGCGCGAAATCGAGTCGGAGCGGGAAACCGCATACTTGCTCAAGTCCGAGACCATGAAGCAACGTCTGCTGGCTGCGAAGGAACGCCAGGAGGGAATCTCCCTCGAGGCTGTGGTTGAGAAACTTAGAATTTGACGCATCGGCTTTCGAGGATCTCGCATGGTGGATCGAAAAGGACCGGGCGCAGGCGCTTCGCATCGTGAAACTCGTTCGCGAGATTCAGCGCGACCCCTATTCCGGTCCGGGCAATCCTGAGCCTTTGAAGCACGAATTGTCCGGTTGTTGGTCAGACGCATCAATCGAGAACATCGGCTCGTCTATCACGTGCAGGAAGACAAGATCCGAATTCTCGCCTGCCGGTTCCACTACTAACCCTAACCGGCGTCACGCGAGCGATCATGTGTCCAGTGCGCGCAAGCAGTCCGCCGCCGGGGGATGCGCGGAGCATTACCGCCGCATGGCCGCGGCCGGGCGCCCGCGCATGCATGTCGCAGTGGCCATCGGCGGACCCCGCCACTATGTTCTCCGCCATCCTGCCGTTGCCCGGACCTGGATGAAATGACGATCTCGGGCTTCCTGCGCGGCAGTCCCGTGGAGATGGTGAAGTGCCAGACCTGCGATCTGGAAGTGCCCGCGCACGCCGAAATCGTGCTCGAAGGCTATGTGGAGTTGGGCGAACTACGCAGCGAGGGCCCCTTCGGCGACCACACCGGTTTCTATTCTCTGGCCGACGAGTACCCGGTCTTTCAGTCACCTGCATCACCCAGCGCAAGGATCCGATATACGCGACTACTATCGTGGGACCGCCGCCCATGGAGGATTTTTACATGGGCAAAGCCATCGAGCGGCAGCTCTTTCTGCCGCTGATGCGCATGCAACTGCCGGAGGTGCGCGACATTTGCATGCCGGCCGAGGGCATCTTCCACAACTTCATTTTGGTCGCGATTCGCAAGTCTTATCCGGGGCATTCGCGCAAAGTCATGTCGGCGATCTGGGGCCTGGGCAGCGATGTTCAGTAAGTGCATCGTGGTGGTGGATGACGACGTGAACGTGCAGGACTCGCGGCGCGCGGGGTTGTAGAAGATAGTGACACGCCGGGGGCGGCGGAGCGGCGGATGGCTTATGTGGATCGCTAAATATGGTTCTAACCAGAGGCGCCGATCAGGCCGCCAAGGCTTGAGTACCCGGATTCGGTCTCAATCTCCAATCGGTTCAACGGAGCCCAAGTTCGCAGACGCTTTCTTCGCCGGAGTTCGGTTGGGCGAAGGCGCTATCGCACTGGGAAGCGAGCGAAGCTAGCCGTTCACAGGCTGAACCCCGTGTCACCAGCGGGGCTAAAGCCCCGCGCCGGCTGAAGCCCGCCCTCCAGGGCCTCGCCTGCGGCAAAATGGGGAAACTTGAGCGCTTCGACCTGTATGTGTAGAGCGTGTCACGAAGGCTGGGGCCAACCGCCGACCGAATCCGGGTGATTGGCTCGGTCTGCTGGACGATAGGCCCGCGCTGCCGCCGGCCATTGCGATAAACTCGTGCATGGCGTCTCGCCCCAACACAACCTCATGCATCATTCCCACATCGCCATCATCGGCGCGCCCCTCGACCTCGGCCAAGGACGCCGCGGCGTCGACATGGGCCCCTCCGCCATCCGCGTCGCCAATCTGAATAAACGGCTGGCGGCGCTCGGCTACCATGCCGACGATCTCGGCAACGTCCCTGTGGACCAGCCGGAAAGCCTGCCGGAAGGTCCCGCGCGCGCCAAGTACCTGCCGCAGATCGCGCTCGCTTGCAAGCGCCTGGCGGTGAAGGTGGATCGCGCGCTCACCATGAAGAAAGTCCCGCTGGTGCTGGGCGGCGACCACTCGGTGGCGGTAGGCACGGTGGCCGGCGTTTCCCGCCATTTCCGCCGTAAGAAGCAGGAAATCGGACTGATCTGGATCGACGCGCACGCGGATATGAACACGCCCGAATCCTCGCCCAGCGGCAACGTTCACGGCATGCCGCTGGCATGTTGCGTGGGCCTGGGTCCTCCCGAACTGGCCAACCTCTTTGGCTATGCGCCCAAGGTGAATCCGCGCAAGACCGTGCTGGTCGGCCTGCGCGACGTGGATGTACTCGAAAAGGGCCACGTGCGCGAAACTGGCGTGCGGGCATTTACCATGCGCGACATCGACGAGCGCGGCCTGCGCTCGGTGATGGACGAAGCCTTCCGCATCGCTACCGACGACACGGCCGGATTCCATCTTTCGCTCGATATGGATTGGGTGGACCCGCAATTCGCGCCGGGCGTGGGCACTCCGGTGCGCGGCGGCGCCACGTATCGCGAGGCGCACCTGGCCATGGAGCTGATCTGCGACAACGGGCACATGCTTTCCATGGAAGTGGTGGAAGTCAACCCGGTGATCGACGAGATCAACCGCACGGCGGATTTGGCAGTCGAAATGATCATGTCGGCGATGGGTAAGAAGATCCTATGAAAACTACAGTCGCCGTTATTTACGGCGGACGCAGCGGCGAGCACGAGATTTCGATCCGTTCGGCGAAATCCATCATGGCGGGGCTCGATCGCGAGCGCTACGACGTGGTGGAGTACTTCATCGATCAGTTGGGCAAATGGTTTCCGGAGCCAATCCTGCCTGAGCCGGGGGCGCAGCCGGAAATAGACGTAGTGTTTCCGGTTTTACACGGCACGCTCGGCGAAGACGGCACGGTGCAAGGCTTGCTGGAGTTGGCGGGCCTGCCGTACGTGGGCGCCGCCGTAATGGCTTCCGCCGTTTCCATGGATAAGGAGATGATGAAGCGCATCTCGATCGAACGCGGCCTGCCGGTGGTGGAGTATATCGTGATGGGAAGGCACGAATTGAACCCCGGCGCGGTCTTGCAGCGCTTTGGGTTTCCGGTTTTCGTGAAGCCGGCTAACCTGGGCTCTTCGGTGGGGATCTCGAAGGTTCACGCCACAGCCGAGCTGGAGCCGGCTCTGCGGCTGGCCGCCGAGTTCGACCGCAAGATCATCGTGGAACGGAGCATTGAGGGACGTGAGCTGGAGTGCGCCGTGCTGGGCAACGACGACCCTGTGGCTTCGCTGCCCTGCGAGATCCTGCCTTCGAAGGAATTCTACGACTACGAGGACAAATACCTGCTGGACCGGGCGCAGTTCCGGCTGCCCGCCGAGATCGGCGAGGACCAAACGGCCGAGCTGCGGCGCCTGGCTGTGGAGTGCTATCGCGCGGTAGGATGCGAGGGAATGGCGCGCGTCGATTTCCTGCTGGAAGCGGCCACCGGCAAGCTCTATTTGAACGAGATCAACACGATTCCCGGCTTCACCTCCATCAGCATGTACCCCAAGATGTGGGAACAAAGCGGGCTCGGCTTTTCCGCGCTGCTGGACCGGCTGATCGAACTGGCGCTGGAGCGGCAGGCGGCCCGCAAGGCGACGCGGTTTGCGCGCTGACAGGCGCACGCCCCCGGCGTGCCGTGGCGGATCTTGTGGGGCAGGCTCGCAGCCTGCGGCGGCCTCGCAGGCCGCCTGCCTCGGAGCTTTGCCCACCTCCGGCACGCGAGCGAAGGCTCGCCTGTGGCGGCGTTCATCCGGCCGTGAGGCGGGTCTGGAGACCCGCTGCAGGCGTGGACGCCCGCCCCACAAGGGGTACCCCACTTACTGCGGCTTGCCCCGCGCCTGCGCCAACCGCTGCCGCAGTTCGGCCAGCCGCCACGCTGGAATCACCGGCAGTTTTTCGGCGGCGCGCACGGCCTGCGACAGCGCCCCTACCGCGCCGGCGCGCTGGTGCGCCCGCATCAGGGTCAACGCCAGTTGTTCGTGGATCTTGATATACCGTTCCAGGATCTCGCGATCGCTCGGCTGAACCTGAACCGGCATCGCGACCATGGAGTCCGCCAGTCTCAAGTGCCGGAGGGCGGCCTGAAGCCGGTCCGCACGGTTTTCGGCGGCGCCCAGATACAGGTACATGTTGGCAACATCCTGGCGCGCCTCGCTGCTGGTGGGATCGGCCTTTGAAACCGGCTCCATCAGCGCCAGGGCCTGCTCGGCGGCCTGCACGGCTTTCTGCTTTTCGCCGCCCAGGCCCAGCGCCCAGCTCATCTCGCTCAAAGCGTCGGCATAGTCCCGTTGCGTCTGCGGATTGGGTGTCTTCCGGTAAGCCGCCGCGGCGGCGTCCGTGGCCCGCTGGTGCGCCGTGGCGGCCCGTGGATAATAGCTTGGGTCGCCCGATGCATTGCCCAGATCCTCCAATGTGAAACCCACATATTGGCTGTAGCGACCCGCCATATCGGCCAGCCCGGGATCGCGCGCCTGCACTTCTTCGGCGATCGCCACGGTGTGCTCGAATTGCGCGAGCGCCTGCCGCAAGCCGGGAACGCTGCGGTCGGCGTTGGCGGCCCTCAGCAGCGCATGGCCGAGCTGCAGATTGGCGCGCACGTAAAGACTCGCCGGGCTGGCGCCATCCCGCAGCGCGGGCGGACCGTCTTTCCATAACCGGTGCGCCGGATCGAGTGCCCCGCGCAGAGTGGCGGCGGCTTGTGGGTACTCGCCGGCGCGCACCTGCAGCGAGGCGATGCCCAACCGTGCCCGTATCAAAATCCAGAGGGTGTCCCAGTCGCGGGGATCGCCTTGCACCGCCAGCGCCTCGGCTTTGCGGTAACTGACCATGGCTCCCGGACTGTCGCCCAAGTTGACGGTGAATGGCTCGCCCTGGATGATGGCGAGCTGCACGTAAGCGTTGGCCACGGCACGCCGCAGCGCGGGGTCTCCGGGCGCCTCGGGCAGCAGTTCGTCCAGATTCCGGCGCGCGCGGTCCACAATCAGCAGGCGGGCCTTGGTGGATCCGGGCAAGCTGGAAACCTCACGAAAAATGTCGGAGAGGAACGATTGGCTCAACTCGCGCATCTGCAGCATGCGCCGCTGCTCGCGGGCATACTGGCGAAATGCGTAGACGGCCGCGAAGGCCAGGACGGAGCTAAGAAACGCGATGGCCGCCACCGGCCAGCGGTTGCGGCGGACGAACCGGGCGGCGCGGTACGGCAGGGTCCGCGGACGCGCCAGCACCGGCCACCCCGCCAGATACCGGCGCAGATCCTCGGAGAACTGCTCCACGGACGGGTAGCGGCGCAGGGGATCTCCCTGGATGGCCTTCAGGACGATATTGCCCAGGTCGCCATCCAGCGTGCGTGCGAGCCTGGCTTTAGAAGTTGCGCGCGAAGTGGCTGCGGCTGCGCTCGACACCGCGGCCGGACGGGCCGGATCCACGTCGCGAACGGCGCGCTCGAGCCCGGCCACGGTCGACCGTGGATCGCCGAAGGGCCATGCGCCAGTCAGCAGCTCGTACAACACGATGCCTAGCGAATACACGTCGGTGAGCGTGCTCACGGGCTCGCCGCGCAACTGTTCCGGGCTGGCATAGCGCGGCGTCATCATGCGGAATCGCGTCATGGTAGCGTCGGTTTCCGCCATGGAGAGCAGCTTGGCGGTGCCGAAATCCAGCAGCTTTACCACGCCTTCCCCGGTTACGAAAATATTGCCGGGCTTCACGTCGCGATGGACGATCAAGTTGCGGTGAGCGTATTCCGCGGCGGCGCAAACCTGCAGAAAACACCGGATGCGCGCATCCAAAGTTAACCGGCGCTGGTCGCACCAGGCATCGATGGGCTGCCCGTCGACGTACTCCATCACCAGGTACGGATCGCCCTCCGGGCCCACGCCGCTATCCATCAGCCGCGTAATATTGGGATGGTTCAGATTGGCCAGGATCTGCCGCTCGCCGCGGAAACGCCCGGTAAAGAACTCCGTCCGCAGATTGGCGGCAAGCAATTTCAAGGCTACGTGCTGCTGGAACTGGCCATCCGCGCGATGCGCCAGGTACACCAGACCCATGCCTCCGTGCCCCAGGATGCGGTCCAGTTCGTAGTTCCCCAAACGCCTGCCGGCTACCATTGGTTCGGACGCGGGCTCGGACGCGGGATCGGACGAGGGCTCGGGCCCGGCTGGGGCCAGTCGCTCGCGGTCGAAAGCGCGCAGCATTCCCAGCACCTCGGAGAGGACCGCGGCGTCGCCTTCGGCCATGCGGTGCAGGATCGCGGCGCGGGCTGCCTGGGGCTCGGCCGCCGCGCGATTAAAGATGGCTTCGATGCGCTGCCAGCGCTGCGCGTTCAGGGGTTCCGGCGGCATGCTCACAAGACGCGATCAGACGGTGGCGGAAGGCTCCGGCGAAGCGCTTTCGCCGCGCAATCGCGAATACAGCCAGCTCCGGACCACCGTCAGGTCGCGCTCGGCGGTGGCTGTGGAGACTTCCAAAAGATCCGCGGACTCCTCCAGTGTGCAACCCAAGAAATATCGCATTTCGACCAATCGGACTTTGCGCGCGTCCACCTTCTCCAGCTCGTCCAACGCCCGATTCACGTCGATCACATCCTCGCTGTTCAGATCGATCCAGGGCAGGTCTTCGCTCAGGGGCAGGTCCGGTACCCCGCCCCCGCGTCTTTCGGCTTGTTTGTTCCGGGCGTGATCCGCCAGAATCCAGCGCATCATCTTGGCCGCGAAAGTGTAGAAGTGGGCGCGGTCCTTCCAGTCGGCCTTGCGCTGCTGCAGAAGCCGCAGGTACAACTCGTGGACCAAGGCGGTAGGTTGCAGCGTCTGGCGGCCGGTTTCGTGGCGCAGATAACCGGCCGCCACCTCGCGCAAATGCGGGTACACGTGCGGCACGAGTTGCTCATAGGCTGCGGCGTCTCCGGCCTTCCATTGCTGCAGCAGAATTGTAATTTCGCCAGGCATCGGCTTCCCTGGTGAGGGAATTATCGCCCAGTCTACGCAGTCTCTAATGTAGCAGGAATGCGCCAGCTAGACCTTGGCGCCAAAAAACCACAAGGGGTGATATGAAACGGATTGGCAATTCTATTTGTGCAATGCTGCTGGTGGCGTGCGGGACGATGGTGGTGCGCGCACAGCCGGCTTCGAAGATCGCAACGGCGGTGCCGCGGCTGGTGAAATTCAGCGGCACATTAACGGATGGCGGCGGCAAGCCGCTGACCGGGGTTGTGGGGGTGACGTTCTCGCTGTACGAAGGGCAGGAGGGGGGATCCCCGATATGGATGGAGACGCAAAATGTGCAGGCCGGCGGCAACGGTCAATACACGGTGTTGCTGGGTTACACCAAGAATGAAGGCTTGCCGGCGGAAGCCTTTGCCGCGGGCCAGCGATGGCTGGGCGTGCAGGCGCAGGGAGAAGCGGAGCGGCCGCGGGTGCTGATGGCGAGCGTGCCCTACTCGCTGAAGGCAGTCGATGCGGAGACCCTGGGCGGTCTGCCCGCGTCGGCGTTCGCACTGGCCGGGGTCGCCGGACACGCCGCGGTTGGCGCTGCCGTCGAATCCGCCAAGGGCGAGCTGGCCAAGCCCGCCGCGGCTTCGCCCGCCGCTCTCAGCGGCACCGGAACTGCCGGAACCGTGCCGCTGTGGACCAACAGCACTACTCTGGGAAACTCTTTGATCCTGCAGAGTGGTACAAGCGTGGGCATTGGCGCCACCTCGACCGCCTCGAAGTTCGTAGTGAAAGCCACTTCCGGTAATGGCATCGTGGGCGAAGCCACCGGCGCCACTGGCAGCGGAGTGCAGGGCACCGCTATCGATACTAGTGGCGCGAATATCGGCGTGCTGGGCACCAGCGAAAGCTCCGCGGGAGTTGGGGTACAGGGGCAGGCGTTTGCCTCGACCGGAAGCAACGTTGGCGTGTTTGGACTGAGCGAAAGCACTTCGGGCATCGGCGTGAAGGGCTCCACTAGCACTACCAGCGGCGATACGTTTGGCGTGCTGGGCGTGAACTCGAGCTCTGCGGGAATCGGAGTGAAGGGCGAGGTGGATAGCACCAGCGGCGCCACGTTTGGCGTGTATGGCGTGGCGGCGAGCTCTTCCGGAGTCGGCATACAGGGCGAAGCCAATGCCGCGAGCGGCGATACGCGGGGCGTCTACGGCGTGTCCGCAAGCCCTACGGGGCTCGGCGTGCAGGGCGAAGCTACGGCTACCAGCGGCACTACGTATGGCGTAGCCGGCCTGAACGCAAGCTCTTCAGGAGGCGGCGTGCAGGGCCAAGCTAATGCCGTGGAAGGCAATACGGCGGGCGTCTACGGCTCGTCCGCCAGCACTTCCGGCAGCGGCGTGTCGGGCGAAGCGACTTCCACGACCGGCAGCACCACGGGCGTGTTTGGCCTGGCCGCCAGTACCGAGGGAATCGGCGTGTCGGGCGAAGCCAGCGCTACCACCGGCAACACGAACGGCGTCTCCGGCTCGGCCGTCAGCACTTCGGGAGTCGGCGTGTCGGGCGACGCGAGTGCCACGACCGGCAATACGACCGGCGTCTATGGCAAGGCCGCCAGCCCTACGGGAGTCGGAGTCTACGGCAACAATCCCACCCCTCCGGGAATTGGAGTATACGGGGTCGCCCCCGCCATCAGCACCGAATCCGGCACGTTGACGGGGGCGGGATCGGTCGGCGTTTGGGGGGATAGCAGCACGGGCTTTGCGGGCGTCCTGGGCACGGCCGATTCAGTGGAAGCCGTGGCAGCCTACAACAACAGCACGCACCTGGCCACGCTGTTTGCCGAAAACGACGAATCCTCCAAAGACGACGCGATCGTGTTGGCAACCTACGGCAGCAAGTTCAGCGGCTATTGCGACATTTTCGTGAATGGCAACCTCACCTGCAGCGGCTCGAAATCGGCCGTGGTGCCGGTGGATGGCGGTTCGCGGCAGGTCGCGCTATACGCGGTGGAAGCCCCGGAAAACTGGTTCGAGGATGCCGGCTCGGGGAGCTTGGTACAGGGTGCGGCGGTGGTCCGCCTGGAGCCCGTGTTTGCCCAAACGGTCAACACCGGCATGGAGTACCACGTGTTTTTGACACCCAAGGGCGATTGCAAGGGACTGTATGTCGCCAATGAAACCGGCGCGAGTTTCGAAGTTCACGAACTGGGCGGCGGCACATCCGCCATTGCATTCGACTATCGCATCATGGCCCGGCGCAAGAGTTATGAAGGCATCCGGCTGGCCGACCTGACCAACGTGATCCAGAGGGGCGTCAATTCCAACAGGACGGCGCCCGATAAGACGATGCTGCAGCGAGCCCCGCTGCAGAGGGCTTCAAGCCACGGAACACCGGCTCGGATGGCAGCGCCGCAACGGCGCTTGCCGGTAAAGAGCCGTCCCTCAACGGTACATGGGGCGGTAGCGCCGGCTACGATGTAGGCGCGGGTCTGTGAGCCGCGGTGGGGCAGGACTCCAGTCCTGCGAGGGTTCTCCAGAACCCTCCGGGCGGGTCTGGAGACCCGCCGCAGGCGTAGACGCCTGCCCCACCAAATGGCGCGGGGATAGTGCCGCTGGTACTAAAGTACGGAACGTCCCGGATCGATATTGAGGGCGGTTTTGTGTCACAATTTGAGGCTTACGGAGAGTGATATGAGACGGATTGGCAATTCTATCTGCGCCGTGCTGCTGGGGATGTGCGTAGCGTTCGCAGGTCGCGCCCAGACGGTCCCGAAAGCCGCCACGGCGGTGCCGCGGCTGGTGCAGTTCAGCGGTACATTGACGGACGGCGGCGGCAAACCGCTGGCTGGCGTAGTGGGGGTGACGTTCTCGCTGTATGAAGCGCAGGAGGGCGGGTCCCCGATCTGGATGGAAACCCAGAACGTGCAGTCCGGCGGCCACGGCGAATACTCGGTGCTGCTGGGATCCACCAGGAACGAAGGTATTCCGGCGGAAGTCTTTGGCGCGGGGCAACGATGGTTGGGGGTCCAGGCGCAAGGGGAACCGGAGCGTCCGCGAGTGCTGATGACCAGCGTTCCTTACTCGCTGAAGTCGGTGGACGCGGAAACGCTGGGAGGACTGCCGGCATCGGCATTCGCGCTGGCTGCGACAAACGCTGGGACAAACGCTGGGACCGCCAGTCATGCTCCGGCGGTAGATCCGGCCGCCGCGGGATCGGTGGCCCAATCGGCGAAACCCGCCGCCGCGCCCGCCCTGACCGGCACTGGCACCACTAATTACATTCCAGTCTGGACCAGCACCACGGCTATCGGAAGTTCGAAGTTGTACGAGACGACTGCCGGCGCGGTGGGCCTGGGAACGACGACGCCGACGGCCCGATTCGAGGCTGTTGCCACAAGCGCCACGGGAACCGCGGTGCTGGGTTCGGCCACATCGGCTACCGGCGCCAATTTTGGCGTGGCCGGCACCTCCGCCAGTTCTACGGGTACGGGCGTGCAAGGCGTGGCCACGGCCACGACCGGTGTCAACGCCGGCGTGTTCGGCATTAGCGGAAGCACTACCGGCGTCGGTGTGTTAGGCCAAGCCACAGCGACCAGCGGCGGGGATTTTGGCGTTTATGGAAGCACGGTGAGCCCAGCCGGAATATCGGTGTACGGCATCGCCACCAACGGGACGGGGGTGGGAGGTGTCACTTCCAGTCCCACGGCATACGGGGTGTACGGCGCCAACCTCGCCACGACCGGCAACGCTTTTGGCACTTATGGCTCTACCGCCAGCGCGGCGGGATACGCGGTGTACGGCGTGAACACCGCGACCACGGGCCACGCCTATGGCGTAGTCGGCATTAACGCGAGCACCGCCGGAATTGGCGTCCAGGGATCTGCGTCCTCTACCACCGGGTCTACGTTCGGCGTATATGGCAGCGTGGTGAGCCCGAACGGAATTGCGGTGAACGGTACCGCCACCAACGGCACGGGCGTCGCGGGCGGCACTACGAGCCCGACAGCCTATGGCGTGTACGGCGGCAACGCCTCGACTACCGGCAACGCTTATGGCGTGTATGGCACCACCGCGAGTACCACGGGAATCGGCGTGCGCGGCGTCGCGACGTCCACCAGCGGGGCCACCTACGGCGTATACGGCACCACGGTGAGCCCCAGTGGCGTGGGTGTCGAAGCGACTTCCACCGCGGGTGGCACGGCTTTGGCCGCGAGCGCTTCGGGCGGCGGCAGCGCCGGACAGTTTACCGGCAACGTCACCATCACCGGCAACCTGACGGTCACCGGCACGGTTTCCAAGAGCGGCGGCTCGTTCCGCATCGATCATCCGCTCGACCCGGAACATAAGTATCTCTACCACTCCTTCGTGGAGTCTCCCGACATGATGAACATCTATAACGGCGTGGCGACGCTATCGCGGCATGGCGATGCGGTGGTGAAGCTGCCGGACTGGTTCGATGCGTTGAACCGCGATTTCCGGTATCAGCTTACTTGCATTGGCGGGTTTGCGCCGGTGTATGTCGCGCGCGAGGTTTCCGGCAACGAATTCAAGATCGGCGGCGGCCGGCCGGGCATGCGAGTATCCTGGCAGGTGACCGGCATTCGCAAGGATGCGTTCGCCAACGAACACCGCATTCCGGTGGAAGAAGAAAAGCCGTAGAACAAAGAGCGGGTCTGGAGACCCGCCGCAGGACTAGAGTCCTGCCCCGCACGAGGCGCTAAAATGAAATTACCGCATGCGCAATCACCTCCGTGGGGCCGCGATTCTCGCACTCCTGTTATGCCTGTCGTCCGTGGCCTCCGACGATGGCCTCGAGTCCAGCGTTAAGAGTGTCACGGAAGCCTACGCCATTGTCGAAGATAACGCCGCCGATCCTGTTTCATCGGAGCAGGCCTTCTTTCAAGGGGCCATTCCGGGCATGCTGCGCCGCCTCGATCCGCATTCCGTCTTCTTCGATCCCGGCCAGTTCGAGCAACTCAAGAAACTCCAGACCTCCACCGAGAAAGGTTTCGGCAGCGTGGTATCGGTGCTTCCCGGCCGCGTGATCGTACTGCAGACCCTGCCCGGCACGCCGTCGGCGAAATCGGGCATTGCGCCGGGGGACGAGATCCTGGCTGTAAACGGCTACCAGCTCAGCCGGCTCGACATGGATCGGCTCATCGCGCTGCTTACGCAATCACGCCAGCAGCAGGCCCAGCTTGTGGTGCGGCGGCCGGGCAACGCGCGCTTCCTGAACTTCGTGCTCACGCCCGAGGAGATGCAGGAGCCCAGCGTAGAGCGCGCCTTTCTTCTGAAGCCCGGCATCGGATACCTGCGCGTATCCAGCTTCGATGAAAAGACCGGCCGGCTCATCCGGGACGCAATCGAAAAGCTGGGCGGCCGCGACCTGAAAGGCCTGGTGCTGGATCTGCGCAAGAATCCAGGCGGCCTGGTGACATCGGCGCTCGAAACCGCCGCCCTGTTTCTGAAACCCGGCGCGCGGATCGTGACCGTGCGCGGGCGCAACGTCGAGGAGAAGTCGGAAGACGTGCCGGCCGGCGCCAGTCCCTATGAGTTCCCGTTGGCGGTGTTGGTGAATGAGAAGACCGCCAGCGCATCGGAAATCGTGACCGGCGCGCTGCAGGATCATGACCGCGCGGTGGTGGTGGGCGAAGCCAGCTATGGCAAAGGGTTGGTACAGAGCGTTTATCCGCTCTCGTCCGGCACGGGGTTGGCGCTGACCACCGCGCTCTACTATACGCCCAGCGGACGCTCGATTCAGAAGCCGCTGGATTCCCGTCAGTTCGCGCTGGCGGCCGCCACGGCCCACCCGAACGGCCAGGCCCAGTTTCACACCGACGCTGGCCGCAAGGTGACGGGAGGCGGCGGGATCGTGCCCGATTATGTGGTCACGCCACCCGTCCCCACGCGCTTGCGCGCCGTGCTCGACGCCAGCGGCTCTTTCACCACTTTCGCCACCGGCTATGTCGGCAATCACAAGATCACGGAAGATTTCGAAGTGACTCCGGCGCTGCTGGACGAGTTTCAGGTGTTTCTTTCGCAGCGCAACATACAGCCGGGAGTGAACGAGTGGTCCGTCGAGCGCGAATTCATCGCGAACCGTTTGAAGACCGAGATCTTCAACTTGACGCTGGGGGTGGAAAAGGGCGACGAGGTGGACGCGCAACGGGATACGCAGATTTTGAAGGCGTTGGACGTGTTGAAGTAAGCTATCGGCTATCAGCTTTCAGCGCAGAATGCCACCACCCACTACGGCTTCTCGTCGGGTTTATTCGTGAATCTCAAGGGTCGCCCTCCACTTCCGGGTGAAAATCGTACTCGGTCATCGAGGCTCGGCTTGCCGCGCCACGCTTCGCGCGCGCCGGCGCGCTTTCATCATCTCATCGCCGCCGATGGGTTTCACCCGGCCGCTCTTGAGATCGTCATAGCGGTTGTCGAGCATCTGCCGCGTCTCCGTCATCTCGTCGAAATAACCGACAAAGGCATCTTGCAGCAATTCGTCGGCGGGAGGCCCGGTTTCGATGGCTAACCGGTCCAGCCCTGGCTCCTATCAGCTTTCAGCTATCCGCCACCAACTGCCAGCTTTCAGCTATCAGCGCAACGCCTGCTCCGCCCCAGCCACGGTATTCGACATCAGCATGGCAATCGTCAACGGCCCTACTCCGCCGGGCACTGGCGTATAGGCCGACGCTTTCTCTTGCATGGCCAGTGGATCGACATCGCCCACCAGTACGCTGCCTTTGCGCTCCAATGTTGCCAGGCGTTCCGGCGCGTTGCGGAAAATGCGCGCGGCGGCGGCTGGGTCCGTGATGCGGTTCATGCCCACGTCGATCACCACCGCGCCCGGCCGGATAAAATCGGCCGTCAGCATGGCGGGGCGGCCCATGGCGGCGACCAGGATCTCGCCTTCGCGGCAGACGCCGGGCAGATCCACGGTTCGCGAGTGACAGATGGTGACTGTGGCGTGCGCGTGCAGCAGCAGCAGCGCCATCGGTTTGCCCACGATGTCCGAGCGTCCCACCACCACGGCACGCTTGCCGGCCACCGGAATCTCGTATTGCTTTAGAAGCTCCATTATGCCGGCGGGAGTGCAGGGGCGCGGTCCAGGACGTCCGGCTACCAGGTTGCCCACGTTCATGGGATGGAATCCGTCGACGTCCTTTTCCGGCGCGACCGCCAGCAATACGCGGCGCGTATCCACCTGGGGGGGCAGAGGCAATTGTACGAGGATGCCGTCGATATCGGGCCGTTGGTTCAATTCGTCGATGACGGCCAGCAATTTTTCGGTAGCGAGGGTGGCGGGCGGCGTGAGCGTCTGGCTCGCGATGCCCAATTCCGCGCAAGCCTTCACTTTATTGCGCACATAGATTTGCGAGCCGGGATCGTTCCCCACCAGCACCACGGCGAGTCCCGGCGGACGCCAAGCCGCCGCCAGCGCGGCCACACGCGGATGCAGGTCGCGCAGAATCTGGTCGCGGACGCGGTTTCCATCGAGAATTGTTGGCATCTATCCACAATCATAGCGAGGGGCGCGGCATGCAGGAACTTTGCGGCACTTGATGTGCTTCTATAGTTGTAGATGCCCCTGCGGCAGGTAATGTTGATGACATTGGCGAGCCTGGCGTTGTTTGGCCAGGAAGCGACGTTCCGGACCGACGCACGCCTGGTGGTGCTGAACGTATCGGTTTTCGACCGCGACGGCAAGATCGTGAGAGACCTTCCCGTACGCGCCTTCCGGGTTTATGAAAACGGCGAAACGCAAACGATCGGCCTGTTCCGGCAGGAAGACGTGCCGATCTCGCTGGGGCTGGTCATCGATAGCAGCGCCAGTATGACCGATAAGCGCGACCGGGTGGCCTCGGCCGCGCTAGCCATGGTGAAGGCGTCCAATCCGCAGGACGAGGTCTTCATCATCGACTTCAATGAAAAAGCGGTGCTGGCCAAGGAATTCACCAACGATATCAAAGATCTGGAAAAGGCCTTGCGCAATCTGGATGCGAAGGGCGAGACCGCCATGCGCGATGCCCTGCTGTTGGGAATCGAGCACCTGCGGCATCGCGCTCACAAGGACAAGAAGGTGTTGCTGGTGGTGACCGACGGGGAAGACAACAGCAGCGAGGAAAAGCAGGCGCACCTGGTGGAGGCGGCACAGCAGAACGGCGTGATTATTTATGCCGTGGGCCTGCTGGGCGCCGAAGAGCCGGAAAGCGCGGCCCGCGCCAGGAAGCAGCTCAGCGAATTGACCCAGCAGACGGGTGGGCGTTCCTGGTTTCCCAACGATGTGGCGGAGGTGGCGAACATCACGCCCGAGATTGCACACGAGATCCGAAATCAATATGTGCTGGCGTACACGCCTTCGAACCTGGCGGCCGATGGGACGTTCCGGAAGATCCGGGTGGATGTAGATGCGCCTGGTGTGGTGGTTCGGACGCGCGCGGGATATTATGCGCCGAAGTGATGGTTGCGGTGGGGCAGGCTGCGAGCCTGCCCCACTGTGGCGTTTTCTGTTAACTGAAAATGCAGAAAGGCCAGAGCGAGCTTCGCTCGCCTGTGTCGGCATGAGTGCCGACACGGCACGCCGCGGGCGTGCGCCACGTTTACGGGAACTGGTAGAAGACTCCTACAGAGGCGCGCCCGAAGTGATTGTGCTGCGCCATATATCCCTTCATCTCGATCCCAAACCCGACGTGCGGGGTAACGTAATACAGCGCGCCCGCACTGGCATTGCCCGCCGCCTCATCGCGGCTGGCGTTGACGGTCGATGTCACGCTGAAACCGCTCGTATTTGTGCTTGACGACACACGCAGGAGTCCGGCCCCCAGCCCGATATACGGCACCCAGTCGCTCTTGCTGGTGAAGCGGATTTTGACTCCGCCGTTGACATCCAACAGACTGGACGTGAACAGGCCTTTGCCCGTAAGGTTCTCGCCATAAGTGAACGCATAGCTGGTGAGCGGGGAATAGGAGAAGTCGATGAAAGGCACCAGATACTTCGAAACCGGAGCGCCCAGGCTGGCGCCTACCGATCCGTGCGCGCCCAGCCCGAAGAGCCCGCCCGCCGAAACGGCTACGATTCCCACTCCTGTATCCGTCTGCTGCGCGAGTGCGGGCGCGCTCAAGATCGATAACGCGGCCACCGAGAAGAGAACGGATCTGCGCGCGGCGTGAGGCATTGGCTATTTTCTCCCTGTCCCACCTAAATACTGCGTACACCCATGTTGACGATGTCATCCACCTGGATGGTTTCCTTGACCACGAAAGGTTCGCCGTACTTCACGCCGATCAGGTTGCCGTAGAACCGGGCGATGGCTCCCAGGCGCTCGCGGATTTCCTGCTGCTGCGGAAACAATCCGCCGCCCTCGTCCCGCGCCCCATATTGCGCCCCGTACTGCGATTGATAGCTCAACAGAGCCGTCATGCGGGCTTCGAACTGGCCGCTGATATCCACCACGAACGAAGGCGTCACATTGGCATACAGCGACGCGTAGATCACTTTGTAAGGGCGATGCGGCTCGGAATACTCATCCAGCTTTTTCAGACCCGCCAGGAAGCAGGCTTCATAACCCAATTCGCTGGCGTGGTAATGATCGGGATGGCGGCCCTGCCAATACGGCAGGATGACGACGCGCGGGCGCAGTTCGCGGATCTTTACCGCCAGCGTCATGCGCGCGCCGATGTTATTCTCCAGGCGCGCATCGGGGAATCGCAGGTTGCCGCGCCACTGCAAACGCAAGTGCCGCGCCGCCACCTCGGCTTCCGCCAGGCGCTGTTCGGGGGTGCCGCGCGTGCCCATGTCGCCGGCGGTCAGATCGAGCGCTCCGGTGCGATAGCCCATTTCGGCCATGCGCAGCAATGTGCCGCCGCAAGTCTGCTCGATATCGTCGGGATGGGCGGCGATCGCCAGCACGTCGAGGCTCATGCGCGCGCCGCCAGCCTTTTCAGGAATTCGTCCATGGATACTTTATATTTGAACGCCTTGCGCCCGTCGATGGCGATCACCGGCACCTCTTCGTTGTACAACGTCAACCACTCGGGATGGCGGTCGATATCGATCTCTTCGAAATCGAAGACCGCGCGCCCACGGGCCGCTGCCAGCACGCGCTTGGCTTCGTCGCACAGGCAGCATCCCACACGCGTGTAGAGAGTCACGCGGGTCATTCCCAGTAATGGTCGCGCCGCCGGTTGTAGCGGTCGCTGGTTCCCATGATTTTCACCAGCAGCATGCCCGCCACAAATCCGCCGATGTGCGCGAAGTAGGCTGTGCCGCCTTGCGAAATGTGCGTGCGCGCAATGGTGCCGAACCCGCTGAACAATTGCGTAATGAACCAATACCCCAGCATGATGGGCGCGGGAATTTCGATGGTCGTGACGAAGAAAACCACAAACACCAGCGTGAGGATCCGCGCGCGCGGAAACTTGATCAGATAAGCGCCCATCACGCCGGCGATCGCGCCGCTGGCTCCCACCATGGGAACCGTGGAATATGGGCTCGCCACCACCTGGCCGAGCGCCGCCACAATTCCGCAGAGCAGATAGAACACCAGATATTTCCCATGCCCCAGCAGGTCCTCGATCCGGCCGCCGAAAACCCACAGGAACAACATATTGCCCAACACGTGCATCCAGCCGCCATGCAGGAACATGGCGGTGAAAACCCGGCTCACCTGAAAATGGTCCGGCACCAGCCCGTAGTATTCTATGAAGGCATTCAGGGTGCGCGGCCCGAGCGAGTATTCGAACAGGAACACCAGTATATTTATAGTGATGAGCGCAATGTTCACCACCGGCCGCGAATAGCTGGGCTGCGTATCTTTAAGAGGGAACATTTAAATGGTAGGGGCCGCGCGTGCGATGCGCGCCTGCATATCGGGATGCGCGCGCCGCGGCGCACGTTCGATCAGCGCGCGGACCTCCCGCACGCCCGCGATGCCGCCGCGCGCGCCCATGGCCGTGCAATTCAGCGCCGCCATGGCGTTCGAGAAATCCAATGCGTCCGCGAGACTCATGCCTTGCAAAACAGAATAGCAGAAGGCGCCGTGGAACACGTCGCCGGCGCCGGTGGTATCCACGCAGTTTACTACAAACGCAGGCGAATATAGGAAGCGGCCGTTGGCCAGCGCCAGGGCTCCGTGCGCGCCCAGAGTCATGGCGGCCACGCGCATGCCGTATTCGCGCTGGATCAGTTCCAGGGCGCGTAGCGGATCGCGCTCGTTGGTCCACTGAGTGGGGAATTCGGAGCTGGCGATGAGGTAGTCCACATGCGGCAGCACCTGGTCGAATCCGTGATAGATGGTGTCGACATCCACCGTCACGGGAATGCCCGCGCCGTGCGCGATGCGCGCCGCGTGCGCCACCGCGGGGGTATCGTGCCCGTCGATATGCAGCAGGCGCGCGCACAGAATCTGGTCCGGGGTGATTTCGGAGGGATCGATGCGCAGGCACTCGGGGCGCGACCACAGCACGGTGCGCTCGCCGGTGCCGCGGTCGATGATGATGTATGCAGACTGGTTGGGGCAGCCGGCGCGCCGCTGCACGTGATCCAGATTGATGCCCGCCTGGCACAGGCTCTCCCATTGGATGCGGCCGCGCTCGTCGTCGCCGATGGTGCCGATGTATTTAGTGCGCAAGCCCAGGCGCGCGCACGCCGCCATGGCGCTGGCCACCTGTCCGCCGGGACTGACAATCTCTTCCTCGAACGGAACTTTGCCGGCGTATGGGGGGAAGCGGGGCACGACCAGAAGGGTATCGGTGGCGTTGAGGCCGACGCCGGCCACGTCGAATTGGGGGGGCACGGAACTATTGTAATTGTGGGGCGGCGCCATGCGCTGCCTCTGGCACGCCACTCAAGCATGTACAACCTGAACGACCGTATTGACAGTCCCCGCCAGTCCGCCTAGATTGACGACGACGTTCCAACGCCCGGGATAAGGGGGCTTGATAACGGCAGGCGACAGCGTGTAGTGCCCGCCATGATAGCGATACGCTTGACCCACCTTGAAGTTCTGAAAATTGGAGTCGTCCATCACGAGCACGTTCGCGGCGCTTCCCGTGAGATAGACGCGAACGGCCTCTCGGGGTCCAGTCGTGACGGTGTAATGAAGAAAGTTCATTGATGCCCTTGATCCTCAACCGAAGGTGCGTCCATAACCGTTCCGCCCGCGGATGGGATGGCGCGGCGACGGATCCGGTCAATGACGTCCGATGCCTGTTTTCGCAATCTGGTCCAGACCACGAGCAAAACAAAGCCAGCGATCAGGCTTATCACAGTTATAACGACTACGACTACGAATTTGTGTAACGACTTCGACGGCTCGCTCAACAGGACGGAGATCAGAGAACCAACCCCAACGGAGGAGAACGCAATTCCTAGATTCAGGCATGTCGCCGCCGGGCTGCCGCTCTCGATCAGGCGCAGTCCTCTGAGACGAAGAAGATTGTGAGCTGGCCGATGCCAACGTAACGAAAGCTCGTCGCCGGCACCATTTCCATTGGCTTCTGCTCATCCACGGCGGTGACCCGTCCCTATTATATCCCTTGAAAGACCCTCGCGATCTCGGTTTAAAAAGGGCTGCCCTTCGACATTCATCGAGCGGGCCGGGGCGAACTTCGATCGCCAAAGAGCATCCCGCGGAGGACGCGCAAGGTCGAGAACCCACGTAAACCTGTTGAAAGAGCAACCGGGGCGCCTGAGAGGCCCGCGCAGGCCGAAGGACTGCCCCCACAGGCTAATTCTTAGCCCCAACCTCGTAGACGTAGATATAGTGCAGCACGCCGCCGGCGGTGATCGGCACGATGCCCGACGGCGTCCAGCCGCGGATCTCGTAATCGTTCGACACCACCCGCGCGCCCGGCTTCAGATACTTCTCCAGATTCGGGCGCAAAAGCTCGTTGGAGCTGGTTAGCAGGTAGAGTGTCACCACATCGGCGGGGCTAAGGTCCACCTTCAGCATATTCTCGTGAATCAGCCTGACGCGCCCCTCCAGGCCCAGCGACTTGATGCGCGCTTGCGTGGATTTGCAGAGGTCCCCCCGCAGCTCCACGCCCACGGCGCGCGCCTGGAATTTCTGCGCCGCCGTGATAATAATGCGGCCGTCGCCGCTGCCCAGGTCGTAAACCATTTCGCCCGGCTTGACCCGCGCGGCGCTGAGCATCCGGTCCACTACTTCCTGCGGACTGGGGATGTAAGGCGCCAAGCTGTCTTTGCTGAACTGTTGGGAATAGGATGGCGCCCAGGCTCCCAGAGCCAGAAGCATCGCCGCCGGGAAGGTATGAACCCGCATGGACTATTGGGAAGCGCCGTTCGCCGCGCGCTTACTCAGTCTTGATTTTACTATACGGGACATGATATCGCCCCAGGCATTCCAAAGGTCGCGCGGCCGGCTGATGGTGTACTCGACGCCCTTGAGGTATTTCACCGCATTTCCGATGGCGTCGCGCCACGGAACGGACTGCGGGTCGACGGTGTAGTTCATATAGAAAAGCGGATACTCCACGTCGGCTACTTTCTTGAGCGACTCCTGCGGCACGCCGTTGTCGAGCAGCACTTTCGGTCCGGCGAAGATCACGGCGTCGGGATGGCCGCGGGCGTTCAATTCCTCGGTAATCAGGCTGGTCAGGAACTCGGTTTCCCCGCGTTTCTGGCTGAGCCGCTTCAGATCCACCGTCCCCAGATTCAGCGAATGCAAAGCCTCGCCCAGGGCCGGGAAATCGATGTGCGAGGAATCCTCCTGGCGGTAGACTACCCGCCGCTCCTGGAGATTGAAGGCCACAATCGAGAACTTGCCGATGCGCGGCTCGCGCGCGATGCCGCGCAGAATCGAGATCAGGGCATTCATGTCCAGCGGATGCAAAGCCGCCGCTGCCGAGTCCTGGGGAGCGAAGTTGACGATCACCTTCACATTCAGCGGACCGCCGGCCGGGTCCCGCGGCACGGGCGGCTCGTCTTTGAAAGGCTCGTTATCGGTGCTCAGAACAGTGTTCGGCCGGATGTCCAAGGCCACAGGCTTGTCCTTGGGCGGCACGCTGGCATCGATATCCCAAAAAGCCGAGCACACCCGCTCGGCGCGGTCGCGCATCAGCCAGTCCACGTGGTACTTGCCTTCGCCCACGTCGAAGGTGCCTTGCAAATAGGCGTCGCCGTGAGCGTCCTCTTCGATCTCAGGCACGGTCACGTGCTGCGACATGTAAACCGGCTCGTCCTTATGCGCCGCCGGCGTGACCCTATAGATCATGGTGAGGAGATTCTGCGATCCGGCCAGTTCTTTCAATGGCACATTGACTTCGTAACCGGAATGGAATTTCAGGTCGAAGCCCAGAGTGGGTTTGACGGGCGTGGCGGTACACGGAAGATCCTTGCGGGGCTCCTGCGATTCCAAAACGGCGGCGTCGGTGTTGAAGAGGTGCGCCTGGCCCGCCGGTCCGGAGCCGGGCAGAATGGTCTGGCCGCGCCCGGCGGCTGCCAGCAGCACAATCGGAAGAGCCTTCAACGAGGGCGACACCAGTTTATCCCCAAAGGCGCTCACCGAGCGCCGATGTCAGTATTATGGCGCAAATTTCGGCGCGGCGCACAATTACGTTTGTGCTGCAAAGCTCCCAAGCGCCGTGGGATTCTCCACCGTGGACGTGTCCCCCAAAGGCTCCCGCAGATAAGCCTGCCGGATCAGTCGCCGCACGACCTTGCCACTTTGTGTCTTAGGCAACTCCGGAACCGCATGGATGGCGCGCGGGCGAAACGCCGGCCCCATGGATCGCGCCACGTGCGCCGCCAACTCATCGTTAAAGTTGGTTAGCGCAGCGCCGGGCTTCAGCACCACGAACGCCACCACACTCTCACCGGTCAACTCGTCCGGCACGCCGATGACGGCCGCTTCGGAAACCGCGGGATGTGCGATCAAGCACGCTTCGACTTCCGCCGGACCCACTTTGCGTCCCGCCACGTTGAAGCTCTCGTCGGCGCGCCCGTGCAAGAACCAGCAGCCATCCGCATCCACGCTGGCCCAATCGCCGTGGTACCAGACACCGGGCCAACGCGACCAGTAGGCCTCCAGATAGCGTTGCGGATCGTTCCAGACTCCGCGGGTCATGGAAGGCGCAGGCTTGGTGCAAACCAGGTAGCCCATCTGGCCGCGCACGGAGCGGCCTTGCGCATCGAAAACGTCGGTGGCCATGCCGGGCGACGGCCCACCCAGGCTGCAGGCTTTCAGCGGCTGAATCGGCAGCGGGCACAGGAATCCGCCGATGATCTCGGTGCCGCCGGAAATATTCATGATGGGGCATCGCCCGCGGCCCACGCGTTCGAAAAACCACCGGTATGAATTTTCATCCCATGGCTCGCCCGTGGACCCCAGCAGCCGCAGCGAACTGAGATCGAACGCATCGGGGCCTGCGCCAGACTTGCGCATCAGCAGCCGGATGGCGGTGGGCGAAACACCGAACGTGGTCACGCGATGCCGCTCGATCATCTGCCAGAAGCGCTCGGCGGTGGGGTGGTCGGGCGCTCCATCGTACAGCACGATGGTTCCGCCCAGGTGATGGTTTCCGATAATTTCCCACGGCCCCATCATCCAGCCGATATCGGAAACCCACCAGAAGCGGTCGTCCGGCTGGTGGTCGAAGGTCAGGTAGATTTCCTTCACGGTCTGCACCAGCGCGCCGGCGTGCGTATGCAAAGCCCCCTTGGGGCGGCCGGTGGTTCCGGAAGTGTAAAGCAGCAGGCAAGGGGCTTCGGAATCGAGCCACAGCGGCGCGCATTGCTCCGGCTGGCCCGCCACGAAATCGTGCCACCAGACATCGCGCCCGGGTGTCCAGGGAATATCGCCGCCTTTGTAGCGCCAGACGACGACGCGCTCGATGGCGGAAGCTTCGGCCAGCGCCTCATCGGCTTTCTGCTTCAGCGCGATCGGCCGCCCGCGGCGCTCCAGGAAATCGGCGGTGAACAGCACCCTGGCGCCCGAATCCTGCAGGCGGACGGCCACGGCCCCGTAGCCGAAGCCGGAAAAGATGGGCACCGCGATGAGGCCTAGCTTGAAACAGGCGTGCAAGATCATGACGACTTCGGGGACCATCGGCATATACAGCGCCACGCGGTCTCCCGGAGCCAGACCGGTGCTGCGCAGGGCGTTGGCCAGGCGGTCTGTTTCGCGGCGCAGTTCGGCGAATGTGAGGGTGCGGATGCTGCCGTCTTCGCCTTCCCAGATGACCGCGAGCCGGTCGCGCGCGGCCCCGCCGGCGTGGCGGTCCAGGCAGTTCCACGCGATGTTCAGCTTGCCGCCGGTAAACCAGCGCGCCCACTCCACGCCGCGCGAAGCGTCCAGCACTTGCTTATAAGGCTCGAACCACTCGACGCCGAGCTCCCGCACCATCTCGTTCCAAAAGTCTTCCAGGCGCTCCTGGGAATAGCGGATGAAGTCGGGGTACGCAGCGATGCCGAGCCGGGCCATGAAGCGGTAGACGTTGGTGCGCTCAATGAACTCGCGCGAGGGTTCCCAGATGAAGGGGGCGGTTTCCATCACCCTGTTATTCTACTGTGGGGCGGCGCCATGCGCCGCCTGGGCGAGCCACGCTCGCCCGGAGCTGGTTCTAGAGAACCCGCGCAGGACTGGAGTCCTGCCCCACGGCTCACAGAATCCAGAGCCATGCGCCGCCCGCCACAAGCGCGAAGCGCGCGATAATACGGGCTATGCTGAAATTTGCCGCATCCCTGTTGCTGCTAAACATGTTCGCCACGGCCGCCGTCAAAATCGAGAAGACCAGCTACAAGGGCTGGCCGAACTGCTACCGCATCGCGAACGGAGAGGTAGAACTGATCGTCACCGGCGATATCGGCCCGCGCATCATGCGCTACGCGTTCGTGGGTGGACAAAACGTGTTCAAGGAGTTCGCCGAGGGCCTTGGTAAATCCGGCGAAGCGGCCTGGGTCGCGCGCGGCGGTCATCGCATCTGGGCCGCTCCGGAAGACGCGGTCCGCACCTACGCGCCGGACAACGGGCCAGTACGCATCGAGATCAAGGGGGACGTGCTGGAGGCCACCGAGCCGGCTGAACCGCTCACCGGCCTCGAAAAACAGATTGTGGTGAAATTGCCGGCGCAGGGGACGGGCGTGGAGGTGCTGCACCGGATCAAGAACGCGGGTAAACAATCGCTGGACCTGGCGCCCTGGGCGCTTACCATGATGGCCCCGGGCGGCGTCGGCATCCACGGTTTTCCGCCGCGCGGCAAGCATCCCGAGGTGCTTTATCCCACCAATCCGCTGGTGATGTGGGCGTTTAGCAATCTCTCCGACCACCGCTGGCGCTACACGCGCAAATATTTGATGCTGCACCAGGACCCTTCCAATGCCGAGCCGACCAAGCTGGGCAGCTTCAATAAGAACACCTGGGCCGCCTACTCGCTGGGCGGCGAACTGTTCATCAAGCGTTACGACGCCGAGGATTCGCCGAAGAATTACCCCGATTTCGGCTGCTCGTTCGAAACGTTTACCGACGCCGATTTCCTGGAGTTGGAGACGCTCGGCCCGCTGCAGCATTTGAAGCCGGGCGCATCGCTGCAGCATGTCGAGCATTGGACGCTGCACAAGAATGTGAAGCTGCGCAACTTTACCGACGAGGAGTTGGACCGGGTGGTGCTGCCGCTGGTGGGGGCGCGGTAAACGCGGCGCGCTCCGCGCAACGCGGCTTCAAGTCGCATCGCATCGGAACCCGTACCGGAACGCATTCTGCGCAATGCCGCGCAGCTCAGCTTCCGAGAACCCGAACCGCCGCGCCGCCAGAGCATATTCCACAGATAGCGTAGTGCCAAAGATGGCGGGATCGTCTGTGTTCAACGTGATCGGCACGCCGGCATCGTACAGCCGCCGCACCGGATGCGCCGCCAGCGATTCCACCGCGCCTGTCGCTACGTTGCTGGTGATGCACACCTCCAACGGAATTCCGCGGTCGCGCAAATGCCGCAGCAATGCCGGATCTTCCACTGCCCGGATGCCATGGCCGATGCGCTCCGCACCGATTTCCAGCGCGGCCCACACGGACTCGGGCCCCATCGTCTCGCCCGCATGCGCCGTCAATCGCAGCCCGGCGCTTTTCGCGAATCGAAACACTTCGCCGAACCATACGGCCGGTCCGCGCTCTTCGTCGCCTCCGATTCCGAACGCCACCACGCCCTCGTTCACCCGCGCGGCCGCCAGTTCCGCCACTTGCATAGCATGCGCGACGCCGAAGTGCCGGACCGCGTCCAGAATCCAATGCACCTCGACGGGGAACTCTGCCGCCGCTTGCCGCACCGCCGAGTAGACCGGCGCGAAGTCCTGGCCCTGCCACAGCACCACACCGGCTGAGATCGTGATTTCGGCATATTGCACTTTTTCGGCAACCAGGCGGGCCAACAAGGCGCGCGTGATGTGCGCGTAATCCCGCGGGGTGCGCAGCCGCTCCGCCACTGATTTGTACGCCTGAATGAATCCCTGAAAACCGTGAAAGCGATACATGGCGCGCACTGCATCCGTGGTGAGGGCGGGGTCCAGTTCCCGCATGGTCTCCGGCTCTACGGACCCTTCCAGGTGCAGATGCAGCTCGGCTTTAGGCCAGGCGCGATAGCCGCTCACAGGTTCCATTAAGAATAGGTTTGCATGATTTCAACCCGCGGCGGGCGTTCGCCAAGCTACCATGGATAAGAATGTCCGAGTCGCTCGCCGCCGGAGCCGTTCTAGCTCACTACCGCATCGTGTCCCGCCTCGGCGAAGGCGGTATGGGCCAAGTCTACCTGGCCCAGGATATGAACCTGGAACGTCCCGTCGCCCTGAAAATCCTCCCACCGGAAGTGGCGCGCGACGCCGACCGCATGCGCCGCTTTGTGCAGGAGGCCAAGACCGCATCGGCGCTCAGCCATCCCAACGTGGCGCGCGTGTTCGAGATCGGCGAAGCGGACGGCGTCAGCTTTTTGGCGATGGAATACATCGAAGGCGAGACCCTGGATGCCCACATCGCGGGCGCGCCCCTGCCGCTGGCCGAAGCCATCGGGATCGCCATTCAAGTGGCCGACGCGCTCGACGCGGCGCATGCCAAGGGTATCGTGCACCGCGATATCAAGCCGGCTAACATCATGATCGCGCCGCGCGGGCACGTGTCGGTGCTGGATTTTGGATTGGCCAAGATGAAAGCGCCCGGCGGAGTTTCCGGCGCCAGCCGCGCGGCCACGCAGTTCCTCACCGATCCGGGCATGGTGATGGGCACCGTGCACTACATGAGTCCCGAGCAGGCGCTGGGGCGCGAGGCAGACGGCCGTTCGGACCTCTTCAGCCTGGGTGTGGTGCTCTACGAGATGGCCACCGGGCGACTACCGTATGCGGGCGCCAATGCCACCGAACTTTTGATGCAGATTCTACACGCCCAGCCGGAGGCCATGGCGCGTTTCAATTACGAGACGCCGCCGGAGCTCGAACGCATCGTGCGCAAGTGCCTGGAGAAGGACCGCGACCGGCGTTATCAAAACGCGTGCGACCTGCTGGTGGATCTGAAAAACCTGCAGCGCACCTATGAGCCCGCTGGTTCCGCCGAGAAGACTACTTCCATGCGGGCGCGCACGGCGCTGATCGGCGCCGTGATTGTCGACGACGAAGAGTTGGCGCGCGGCCTGGTGCGCGAAATGCTGAAGGCGCATGCCGACGTCCGCGTGCTCGCCGAATGCGGCAACGGATTCGAAGCCGTGAAAACTGTTTCAGAGCTGAAGCCGGATTTGCTGTTCCTGGATATCCAGATGCCGAAACTGGACGGATTCGAGGTGCTGGAACTGGTGGGGCGGGATATCGCCGTCATCTTCACCACCGCGTATGACACCTATGCCATGCGTGCATTCGACGCGCACGCGGTGGATTATCTGTTGAAGCCGTTCAGCGCCGAACGGTTTGGAAAGGCGCTTGATCGGGCCAAGCAGCGGCTGGGTGAGAAGACGCCCGACCCGGTGGAATTGGCCGCCGCGGCGCGTCCGCCGGAACAATATTTGCAGCGCGTGGTGGTGAAGGACGGTCCGGCGGTACATGTGATTCCGGTCGAGAAACTGGACTACGTGGAAGCGCAGGACGATTACGTGGCGCTCAAGAGCGACAAGAAGACCTATCTGAAGCAGCAGACCATTTCCAGCCTGGAGACCATGCTCGATCCCGCGGTGTTCATCCGTATTCACCGTTCGCACATTGTGAATCTGGAGCGGGTGGCCAAGATCGAGGCATACACCAAGGACAGCAAAATCGCGGTGCTGCGCGATGGCACGCAACTGCCGGTCAGCCGCGCGGGCTATGCGCGGTTGAAGACGCTGCTGGGCGAAAGCTAAAGTAATCTTGGAGGGCGGCCAATCTTGGCCGCAGCGGGTTTTCAGCCGGCCAAGGCGAGCTACGCTCGCCGCTGGAGATTGGCCTTTCTGGTGGGGCAGGCTCGCAGCCTGCGGCGGCCTCGTAGGCCGCCTGCCTCGAAGCTCTGGCTGGCTTTTTTGCAGGGCTTGGTGGCATAGGCGTTCGCCTGTGGAGGCGAGCTACGCTCGCCCGTGTCGGCAGGAGTGCCGACACGGCACGCACGAGTGCGTGCGCCACGAGGACTACCCAACTGAAATGGCCAATCTCCAGAGGCGATCGTGGACCGAGACCGTGCCGCCCGGCTTTGGGTGCGCCGGCGATGGCACGGCATTCGTTTTTTGAAGCACTGACCGGCGCTCAATTTTCGCGCTCAATTTTCGCCTTGACAGCCGCCATAGGCATAGGTATACTATCCCTATGCAGACTATACCTAAAACTGAGATGCCTTCGGGCGCCCTGGTGCTACTGATCCTGCGCGTGCTGCGATCCGGCGCTCTGCACGGGTACGCCATCGCCCAACGCATTCACGTGCTCTCTTCCGAAGTGCTGCACGTGGAGGAAGGCTCGCTCTACCCGGCGCTGCAGAAGATTCTGCTGAAGGGCTGGGTGACCGCGGACTGGGGTATCTCCGAAACGAATCGAAAAGTGCGTTTCTATCGCCTGACGCCGGCCGGCCGCAAACAACTGGAAGCCGAGCGATCCGAATACGACCGCGTGAACGAAGCCATCCAGTCGGTCCTGCGCACGGCCTGAGGAAAATCCCATGAACGAGCTATTTCGCCGTCTCCGCTATCTGCTGCACCGCCGCCGTTTCGACGGCGAACTGGCCGACGATCTGGCGTTTCATCGCGAAATGGCGGCGCGAGAGAGCGGCATGCCTTTGGGCAACGCGCTGCAACTCCGCGAACAAGCCCGCGACGCCTGGGGCTGGACCTGGATCGACCGGTTCGCGCAGGACCTGCGCTACGCGGCGCGCATGCTGCGCAAATCGCCCGGCTTCACGCTGGTGGCGGTCCTGATGCTGGCCATCGGCATCGGCGTCAATGTCGCGGCCTTCGGCTTCTTCGATCTGGTGTTTTTGCGGCCGTTGAATGTCCGCGACCCTGCCACACTGTTGCGATTCCATCGGCGTGCCCCGCGGAATTACGCGTTCGCGCTGCCCTATCCGGAGATGGCATTCTTCCGCGAACATTCCCGAACGCTTTCGGCCGTGCTGGCACTGAACACCGGCAAGCTGGCGGTCGAAGGCGAAGAAAAACAGATTGACGCCAACTTCGTCACTGCGAATTTCTTCAGCGAACTGGGCGCCACGCCACGGCTCGGCAGGCTGCTCGACCCGGCGCGCGACGCGGCCCCGGACGCGGCCCCGGTAGTGGTCCTGGATCAAGGCTTCTGGCAACGGCATTTCGGCGCCGATCCGCTGGTGGCAGGCCGAACCATCCGCTTGAATGGCAAGCCGGCTACCGTAATCGGCGTAGCCGGCGGCGAATTCAGCGGACTCAGTTTAAACCAGCCGGCTTTGTGGGCGCCCTTGACTCAACAGCCATACTTCGCCACGGGCAGCCGCCTGCTGGCGGATTTCGCGGACAATAGCGTGCGCATGTGGGGCCGGTTGCAGCCCGGACTCGCGCCACAAGCCGCCGAGGAAGAGCTCCGGTCGCTGGCGGCGGAGTTGCGCAAACAGCATCCGGCCGAGGTCTGGGAAAAAGAAAGTCTCCCCAGCGATCCCGCCGGCTACGCCAAGAGCGCGATGATCGGCAATCGGAGCGGGACGGGGTCGGAAAGCCAGAACGAGTTGTATCCGGTGTTCGCCATGGTGGCCAGCCTCGGCCTCTTAATTCTGGCCGTGGCGTGCGGCAATCTGGGCAGCCTGCTGCTGGCGCGGGGCGTGGCGCGGGAGCGGGAAATCGCCATCCGCATCGCGGTCGGGGCAGGGAAGAGCCGCTTGATTCGCCAGTTGTTTACGGAGAGTCTCTTGCTGGCGCTCTTAGGATCGCTGGCGGGGTTGGCGGTCGGCTGGGCGGTTCTACGCAGCCTGATGGTATTGAGCGATGTTCCCGCGTGGCTGAATACCGCTCCGGATTGGCGGGTCGCGCTATTCGCGCTTGGCGCTGGATGCGCCTCCGCGATCCTGTTCGGGCTGACACCGGCGATGCAGGCCGCCCGGCAGCGCCATCGCGCCACCGCCGTGCGGCAAGTGCTGGTGGGGGCGCAAGTGGCTGCGAGCTGTGTGTTGCTGATCGTGGCCGGACTCCTGGGCCGGGCGCTGAATCATGCCCTGTCGAGTAATCCGGGTTTCGCATACCAACAGGTTATTGCGATCGATCCGGGACTCGCGCAGCACGGCTACTCGCCGGCCAGAGCGAAGGTGTATATGGATACGCTGCAGGAGCGCCTGCGCGCACTCCCTGGAGTCGAGTCCGTAGCAATGGCGCTGAGCGCTCCTTTGGGCCGACGGTCGGAGATTGCCGGTGTCGATGTGGATGGACGCGTCTTCCGGGTGCAGATCAACCGCGTCGATCCGCCGTTCTTTCAAACCATGAAGGTGCCATTGCTGCGGGGGCGCAATCTGGTGCGCGGCGAGACGCATGCGACCGTGGTCAGTGAGTCGTTCGCGCGCGCCGCCTGGCCGGGAGAGGACCCCTTGGGGAAGAAGTCTCTCGTCGGCGAGGACGATACGGTTGTGGGAGTGGCGGGCAGCGCGCGTCTGGTGAAGCTCGAGGATTCAGATTCGGTAGAGGTCTACCTGCCTATCACGACGGCCGATCTGCCTTCGTCATCCGTTCTGGTGAGGGCCGCTGGCGCGCCCGAGGACCTGGTTCGGCCTGTAGCCTCCACTGCGAAAGCAGTAGACCCGAACACCTTTCCGGAAGTGCAATTGATGAAGTCCGGTTTCCGCCAGAAGCTGCGCAGCGCCGAATCGAGCGCGCTGGCGGTGAGTGCGTTAGGCTTTGTCGCCGACCTTCTGGCGTGCCTCGGCATCGTGGGAGTGGTGGCCTATGCGGTCTCGCAGCGTACCAGGGAGATCGGCATCCGCATGGCCTTGGGCGCGCGGCCCGCACATATCCTGGCGGTGGTGTTGCGGCAATTCTCGGGCCCCGTGGCCGCCGGCCTGCTGGCGGGTGTGGGCGGAGCGGCGGCGCTATCGGGACTGCTGCGGCGGCAGCTTTACGGCGTCAGCAATTTAGATCCGGCGGCTTATGCGGGCGCCATCGGGGTCTTTGCGCTCACCGTCGTGGGGGCCGCACTATGGCCCGCGCGGCGTGCGCTGCGCGTGGATCCGATGCGCGCTCTGCGTCACGAGTAGGTTATGAACGAATTCTTTCGCCGTATCGGGTATCTTTGGAACCGCCGCCGCTTCGACCGGGAATTGGCCGGCGACATGGAGTTTCATCGCGAGATGGCGGCGCGCGCGGGCGAGCGCGGGCATTTCGGCAACACACTGCGGCTGCGCGAACAGGCGCGCGATGCATGGGGCTGGACCTGGATCGACCGCCTGTCGCAGGATCTAAGCTACGCGGCGCGCATGTTGCGCAAATCGCCCGGCTTCACGGCTGCGGCGATTTTGATGCTGGCGCTGGGCATCGGCGTGAACGTGGCCGCATTTGGTTTCTTCGATTTGATGTTCCTGCGCCCTCTGCCCGTGCGCGATCCAGCCACGCTGCTGCGCTTCGATCGCAGCGCGACAAACGATTATTCGGATAATTTTGCTTATCCGGAAGTGGCCTTCTATCGCGAGCACTCGAAGCAACTCTCCGCGGTGATGGCTGTCAGCTTTAGTAAAGTGACGATCGATGGCGGAGAGCAGGATCTGAATGCGCACTTCGTGACTGCCAATTTCTTCGGTGAACTGGGCGCGAGGGCCAGGCTCGGCAGGATGCTCGACCCTTCCCGGGACGAGGGCAAGGGCGCCGAGCCGGTCGTGGTCCTAGGTCGGGGATTCTGGGAACGACACTTTGGCGCCGATCCGTCGATCGTCGGAAAAGCGATCCGCGTCAATGGCCGGCCGGCGACTGTCATCGGCATTGCCTCCGGCGAGTTCAGCGGCCTGGGCTCAGGTCAACCCGACTTATGGGCGCCGATCGCTCAGGAACCGTACTTCGTGAGGGGCAGCCGCATCGCGGATTTCTCGGAGACCGGCATCAACGTACTCATGTGGGGCCGTTTGCAGCCGGGTGTCACTCCCACGGTAGCCGAAGCGGAGCTGAAGTCGCTGGCGGCGGAATTGCACAAGCAGCATCCCAAAGATATCTGGGAAAAGGAGAGCCTTCCCAGCACGCCGGGTGGCTACGCCAATCGCGTGCGGCACGAGATGGTGCCAATTCTGGCGCTGGCGGGCGCGCTGGGGCTTTTGATTCTTGCCGCGGCGTGCGGAAACTTGGGCAGCTTGCTGCTGGCGCGCGGAGTCGCGCGGGAAAGAGAAATCGCGATTCGCGTCGCGGTGGGCGCCGGGCGTGCGCGGCTGATTCGCCAATTGTTTACCGAAAGCCTGCTGCTGGCTCTGCTGGGTTCGTTTGCAGGATTGGTCTTGGGCTACTTTGTGCTGCGCTTCCTGATGGTGTGGGCCGACGTTCCGGCGTGGATCGATCCGACGCCGGATCGGCGGGTCGTCGCCTTCGCCGCCGGCCTGGGACTCGCGGCCGCGATCCTGTTTGGCCTGGCGCCGGCTTGGCAGTCCTCGCGCCAGCGCCCGCGCGCAACCATCATGCGCCAGTTCCTCATCGGCGCGCAGGTCGCGGCCAGTTGCGTGCTGTTGATCGTTGCCGGGCTGCTGGTGCGGGCCATGGATCATGCGATCGACACCGATCCCGGCTTCGATTACCGGCAAGTGATTTCGATCGATCCGGCGCTACACGGCTACACACCAGCCGCCGCGCGGGCATATTTTACCGCCCTCGATGCGCGTCTCCGCGGCGTTCCCGGCATCGAATCGGTGGCGCTGGTGTCGAATCCGCCTTTGGGGAACCGATGGACCGTGTTCAAGACTGAAATCGCCGGGCGCGCGGCGAACGTGCACATCAATCACATCGATCCGGCGTTTCTGGGGACGATGAAGATTCCGTTGCTGCGCGGCCGCAATCTGGCGCCAGGCGACACGCGCGCGATCGTCGTGAGCGAATCGTTGGCGCGGCTCCGATGGCCGGCGGAGGACCCGATTGGCAAGCCGTTCCGGCTGGGAGACGACGATCTTACGGTGGCGGGAGTCTCCGGCAGCGCACGGCTGGTCTCGCCGGAAGATTCCGATGCGGTCGAAGTGTATCGGCTCGCGCATGCGGATCTATTGCCGTCGATGGTGGCGATGGTGCGGACCTCCGTTCCCGCCGACGGGATGGTCCGCCCGGTGGCATCCATCGCCAAGTCCATCGACCCGCGGCTGGTTCCCGAAGTTCAATTGATGAAGACGGCGTTCCGCGGGAAGATGCAGACGGCGGAAGCGAGCGCCCTGGCGGTGAGTCTGCTGGGGCTGACGGCGCTGTTGCTGGCGTGCGCCGGGATCGTGGGGCTGGTGGGCTACGCAGTAACGCAACGTGCCAAGGAGATCGGCATTCGCATGGCGCTGGGCGCGCGGCCCGCGCATGTCCTGTCGGTGGTGTTGCGCCAATTCTCGGTTCCGCTCGTGGTGGGGCTGGTGGCGGGAGTGGGGGGAGCGGCGGCCTTGTCCAAGGTCTTGCGGGGTCTGCTCTACGGCATCGGCAATCTCGATCCGGTTGCCTATGTGGGCGCGATGGCGGTCTTCGCGGTCACCGTCGCGGCGGCTGCGGTGTTGCCGGCCCGGCGGGCATTGCGTGTGGATCCGATGCGCGCGCTGCGCTACGAGTAGTCTCTTCCGCGCATTGTGCTGGTTGACGTACTATGCTGTACATAGTATGCTGAACGGTGATGATCTCCTCGTTCCGATGTCCCGAAACCAAGGCGATCCACCGAGGAGATGGCAGCCGGAAGTTTCGCGCGATCGCGGAGCAGGCACGCAAGCGGTTGCGCTGGCTGGAGGCGGCCACTAGCTTGACCGATTTACGCGCCATCCGGGGGAACCGGCTGGAAGCGCTGAAAGGCGGCCGGGCCGGCCAGCACAGCATCCGAATCAACGACCGCTGGCGGATCTGCTTCTCGTGGCGCGAAGGGAACGCGCATGATGTCGAGATCGTCGATTATCACTGAGGCAGGGAAAGAACTATGGGGTATGCAAAGAAGCTGCCGCCGATCCACCCGGGCGAGTTGCTGCGCGACGAGCTCATCGAGATTGGGGTGAGCCTGAACGAACTTGGGCGCGCGCTGCGGGTTCCGATGAACCGGATTAGCGCCGTTGTCAACGGCAAGAGAGCGATCACCGTGGACACCGCGATGCGTCTGGCCCGGTATTTCGGAACGTCCCCGCGGTACTGGCTGAATCTCCAGAATCTTTACGATCTGGAGGTTGCTGGACGGGAGACTGGGTTGCGGATAGAGAGGGAAGTCTTGCCGCGGACGGCCGCCTGCGCCCGCCTGGGCCCGCCTGCGCCCGCCTGAGCCCGCCTGAGTCAAGGTTGGCTCACCCCGTCTCATACGGCAACACAATCTCCACCCGATACCGCCGCTCCCCGCTCTCCGCCGCCATATCCGCACGATCGCCATAGCGCGCCAGCAATCGCCGCTTCACGATCTGCAATCCCAAGCCATTCCGGCGCGCCACCGCGCCCTCCGGGTCGAACGGATTCTCCACGCTGATATGCAGCGCGTTCTCCACACGCCAGGCTTCCAGGCGGATGGTCCCGCCTTCCACCATGCTGGCGATGCCGTGCTTCACCGCGTTTTCCACCAGCGGCTGCAGCAGCAGCGGCGGCACCAGGCCCGCTTCGCATTCCGGCGCGATTTGCTGCTCCACGCGCAAGCGGCCGCCAAAGCGCACCTGCTCCACTCCCAGGTAATTGTGCGCCAGCGACAACTCTTCCTTCAGGGGAACGGTTTCGCGCTCGCCCACGCTCAGGCTGCTGCGCAGAAAGTCGGACAGCCGCACGCACATCTCGCGCGCCCGGACCGCGTCGATGCCCGCCAATGCGCTGATCGAATTCAGGCTGTTGAACAGGAAGTGTGGATTGATCTGCGCCTTGAGCGCCTTGAGCTCCGCGTCGCGCGCCGCCACCAGCGCCTGCATCTCGCGATTCAGCGCTTCCTTGGATTCCTCCACCGACGCCAGCGCGTAGTGCATTCCGGCCGAGAGCAGATAGATCAGCACACCCATGCCAAACACCAGGGGTGCGTGTGGCCGGAAGCGCTGGTCTACCGAGTGGAAGGCGGCAAAGCGCGAAAGCAAAACCGCCATGCCGCGGGCGATGGCTAGCAGCAGAATGCTGCCGCCGACCGCCGCGCCGAAGTTGGTCGCCAGAATGCGCGGCATCGCGCTCGACCGCAGCGGCGTCATGCGCACCACATACCACGGCGACAGGCAGACAAAAGCGTACACCGCGCAGGCCGGTATCACGATCGCCGCGCTAGCTTCCCAGCCCAGGCTGCCGGAAGCTTCCAGAACGTAGACCAGCAGCGCCGCCAGCGGCACCCAACCCACCAGATAGACGACCAGCGCGGCGCCGGATACCAGAAGAGGATGCATCCGGGCGCCTCAGTTCTTGACGCCCAGTCCCCCAAAGATCGTGGATCCCCGTATGATGAGCCGCTTGGGATTGGGCACCAAGCGCGGATCGGGTTGGTGGGTCTTGTCTTCGTGGCCTCCGAAAATGCCGGCCACGTGCACTTCCACCAGCCAGGTCTCGGGGGCGCGAACCTCGAAACCGCCGAAGATGGCGTTGACACTGACGGTGGCTTCATCCCCCGCCATGGTGGCATTCCGCAGGTCCAGCCCGCCGCCGCCGAAGATCGCCACCAGGTCGGCGCCTTTGAATTCGCCACTCACCTTTCGATTGCTGCCGCCGAATATGGAGAACATGTTGCAATTGCCAGGCGTCGCCGGTGTGCCCCAACCCAGCCGGAAGCCGGTGGTACCGGCGACGTCTTTGCCTTCCAGCGCTCCCCACAGCATCATGAAGCCGAACGCGATGATCGCCAACGGCCACAAGTCCCAGAGATTGCGATTGTTCAGGAAGGGCAGGTGGATCTTATCCGCCAGGAATACCAGCCCGACCAGCAGGATGACGGCGCCGCCCGTGCGCCCGGAGGTTTCCCTGGAATCGACCACCTTAGCCAGGCCGATGGCAATCAGGATTACCGGCCAGTACCCCCACACATTGCCTACCGGCACGCCAAAATTGTCGAGCAGAAAGAGCACGCCGACGGCGACGACGGCTAGTCCGAAGATCAAACTGGCACTCACAGTGCCGCTGTCCGGCTCGGATACCGGCGGCTGCCAGGTTCTGTGCTTTCGGTCTTCCATATCTGCTCTCCCTGATTGCAGATTAGCCTGTGAGCGCGTCTAAGTCGTGTGTTTTTCGGCAAAAACCCGCGCTTAACCGGTGAGTGGCGAACTGCCGGGGTGACGGGCGGAGGAGTCTGCCACCCCCTTTACCAATGGGTACGCGTAACCGCCCGTCTTCTGCCGATAAGTTGTGCATGATCTCGATCAAGAAGCTGATCGAGCGCGCTGAGACCCAACGCTTTCATGCCACCCTGGATTCTTATCGCTCGGTGCTGAACGCCATAGGGGAGAGCGGGGTGCAGGCCTGTCCGCCGCTGGGATCCACGCTGCGCCAGAACCTGCTCCGGCTCCAGGCGGCTCTTTCCGCGGATTCGACTCCGGACCTGCTCCACCAGACCAGCCAAAAAGTGGAGGCCGAGATCACCCAGTGGGGCTGCGGCGCGGCCGACTATTCCAGGCAAAGGGCCGGCGAAGTCAAAGAACTCATGATGATCCTGGCGCACACCGCGGAACTGACCGGAGAGCGCGATCAGCGCTATAGCCGCCAGTTCCAGGAATTCACGGACCGTTTGCAAACCATGGCGGACCTGAACGACCTGGCGTCGATTCGGGATTCGCTGGTGAAGGGCGCTACCGACCTGAGGGCCTGCGCGAAAGCGATGGCCGAAGAGAGCCAGAAATCGGTGGATCGCCTGCACGCCGACGTGATGGTGTACCAGATGCGCCTCGACGACGCCGAGCGGCTGGCGGGGCAGGACCCGTTGACCGGATTGGCAAACCGCAGGCGCGTTGAGTCGGCGATTGAGTACCGCTTGGCGCGGAAGACAGCCTTCTCGATCGTCCTCCTGGACTTGAACGGGTTCAAGCAGGTGAACGATACCTGCGGGCACCTGGCGGGCGACGAACTCCTCAGGCAATTCAGTGCCGAACTGAAGTCCAGCTTCCGCCCCACCGACGTGGTCGGCCGATTCGGTGGCGACGAATTTATCGTGATTTTGGATGGCGGTCTCCAGGATGTAAAAGCACACATCGAGCGCATCTCCCGCTGGGTACTCGGGGACTACAACATAGACGTGGACGGTGTCAGCCGGAAGGTGCCCGTGAGCGCCGCGATCGGGATGGCGGAATGGCAGGCCGGCGACTCGCCGCGGACGCTGTTGGACAGAGCCGACGCGGCCATGTACCGGAACAAGCGGGAGTAGCTTTCAGCGGTTAGCTGACTGCTGAAAGCTGAAAGCTCCTTCACCGGAACCGGTAGCTGTACGACGCCGTCACGTACGACGGCAGATACACACCCACCACCCGCTCAAAGGGCTCCGCCTCTCCCGGCAGCGCCAGGACTTCCGTGGTTTGGCCGGTATAGCCGCTGGCGATCATGAAGTTGATGCCCGCCGACATCCTGCCGTTGTGGAAATGGCGGAGCAGCGCCCCCCGAAATTCCCGCACCGGCACGCTGACGAAACCGTCCCCCAGCGGCTTGCGTCCGACCTCCTCGTACTCGGCGCGCGCCTGCAGGTGAAAGGGCAGGCGATCCAGCGTGCCCAGCACGTCGAGAATGGTTCGGGGCGCTTCTGGAAGGGGCGTCCCGTCGGAAAGGTCGCGCGCGTCGGCCTTGGAGACCGATGCCTGCACGAAAGCCGCGCGGAAATGGCGCCGGGCGGAGGCCGTCAGGTATCGGTTGCGGCTGGGTCCTTCGTAATACTGGAGGCCGGTATCGGGATCGAGCTTGGCCAGCGATTGCTCCTGCGTGACGCGTCCCAGCGTCAGGCGGAAATCGGTGCCCCACACGGTTTTGCCGCTCACCAGTTGCCACGAGTGTGCGCGGCTCACGGGCGACCCCGGTGTGCTGCCGGTGCCGATGCGGGGGTCGTTGGTGAAGAACGTTTGGCCGAAGCTCATGGCCAGGCTGGGCAGGAACGTCTTCTCCGGCGGCAGCAGGCTGAGCGTAGCCTTGGGCGAGTTCACGCCCACCCACTTGTTGAAGGAGTTCGCCGGGTTCAGCAGATCGGTGTTGTCCATGCCGATCTGGTCGCGCCTCCATCCGGCGTAATAATGGAGCCACGCAAGGGGACTCCCGTCGAGCGCCACGAAGGGTGCTATATCGCCGATGGTCACGTTGTTCGCCGTGACTTTGTCGAATGGGCCATACACGGCGGGGTCGGTCGATAGATAGTGGTCCAGATCGTCGCGGCGGGGCGCGTCACGGTCGTAATCCGCGCCGGCCATGACGGTCAGGGACTCGCTCACCTTGCGAACGTAGTTGGCCTCGCCGCCGGCGACTGTGCGAAATTCACTTTGGCGGATCAGGCCATCGCCGAAGTCCGAATCGAGCGCCAGGTTGTAAGTGCGGAAAAAGCTCGAAAGGTGTAAATCGCTGCCCGGCCCCAAGCGCCACACGTCGTTCAGGGCGATCTCGGCGGTGTGAGTTTGATCTTTCTGCCGGGGATCGATGGTGTCGTGGAGATTCGGCACGTCGATGGGCACCAGGCCCGGAACCATCGAATGACCGTAATAGCCGGCGCCAAACAGTGTCAGGCGATGCGCGCCCATGTCGAAAACCCGGTAGCCATCCAGCTTGTATTGCTGGCGGTGCTCCAACCGGTCCAGAAAGCCATTGCCGTAAGCGGCCTCGAAAGCGATCCAGGCGCGTGTGTCCGGGTTGACCGGACTCCAGCCTGCGGTCAAATCGATGTCGCGGTAGTCGCCGGTCAGCGTGACGAACGGATCCAGATGGTCGTGGAAGCCATAAATGGCGGCCAGGTCCACCGCGTGGTTGCCTTCGCGGACGTTGAAGGCGCCGCCATCGGTCTGCACCATTTCGATGATGCCGGGCACGATCGCGTTGGGATCGGAGTAGCCGTTGCCGTGCGCGTTGGCGGACAAATTGTTCGGGATCAGGTAATCTCCGATCTGGAAGTATTGCGCGATGGGCTCGCCATGGTCGCCGGCCACGCCCGGGGCGAAGTACTGCGGGGCTTTGATGCCTCCCGAAGCGGTCTCGATGGGAAGACCCGGAATGGAAACGGGCGCGCCGGGCCGTCCGGGGTTGGCGTCCAGCGTCTCTTCCCGAATAACGATGCGCTGCGCCGGATCGGGAAACAATACGCCGGCGTCCTGTACGTCGGCCGTGACGTTGACTACCTGGGATTGGGCCGCCAGTTCGAGGCGCAGGTCAAGCTGGAAGTCGCCTTCGACGCGCACCGTCTGCACCAGATCCGCGAAGCCGGCGTGCTGGAGTTCGAGTGTGTAGCTGCCGGGGGCGAGGTCTCCGACCCAAAACCGGCCTTCGTCGCCGGTCTGGGTTTCGTATGCCGCGATGGCCGGCGAGCTAAGCCTTACGGCCGCCTGGACCACCGCCTTGCCTTGGGGATCGCTGACGCGGCCGGACAGCGTGGCGGCCGCGGCGCACGCTACCAGCAGAACGGCGGACCCCAAAAATCTGAACAAGCACGGCATAGGCGGCGTAGCAACAAATGCTCAATCGTAATACTACCAGCGAGTGCTACCGTTTTCAAGTACGTGTTACCAAGCCGATTTGGATTGGAGTGGGGCGGCGTGTGTGCGCTGCGCCGGCGGCGCGTAGCGCTATTCTATGGAAGTACAAGCATATGACCGACCTTTGCCGAATTGGCGTGGCCCTCAGCGCCGACCTGCTGGAGAAGTTCGACAAGCTCATCGCGCAGCGGGGGTACACCAACCGCTCGGAAGCTTTCCGTGACCTGATCCGCAATGAACTGGTGCAGGAAGCCTGGAAGTCGTCCGATTCCGAGGTCTTCGGCACGGTGACGCTGGTGTACGACCACCACGCGCGCCTGCTTCCCGAAAAGCTCACCGAGCTGCAACATCACTATCACGCCGCCGTGCTATCGGCGCTGCACGTGCATCTGGATCACGACAACTGCCTGGAGGTGGTTCTGGTGAAGGGCAAAGCCAGCCTGGTGCAGAAATTGTCGAACGCGCTGATCGCGATCAAAGGTGTGAAGCACGGGCGCTTCACGGTCACCACCTCCGGCCACGACCTGCCCTGACGGTAGGACAGGCTTTAGCCGGTCTTCGCCCAGCTCGACGCGTTGTACCATGAGCGTAATGCCGCGCTCCGACTGGTATTCCGATACCGATCCTCGAGCGCTCGAAGTGTTCCTGGAATGCCAGCGGCGCATGTCCGCATCGGAGAAGGTGAACGGAATGCTCAACCTGGCCCGCATGGCGTTTGACACGGCCCAGGCCGAGATACGCCGGCAGCATCCCGGCATCGGCGAGCGCGAAGTCTTTCTGCGCGCGGCCGCCCGCCATCTGGACCGCGACACGATGATACGGGCCTACGGATGGGACCCGGAGAGCGTGGACCCGTGAGCGACTTCGGGCAAGCGCTGCATGCATTGATCGAGGCGTTGGGACGCAGCGCGATTCCCTATCTGATCGGCGGCTCGATGGCTAGCGGCATTCACGGCATCTACCGGACGTCTCTGGCCGTCGATATGTTGGCGGACATCCATCCCGGACAGATCGCCCGCTTCGTCCACGAACTCGGCGGCGAGTTTTATGCGGACGCCGGCATGATCCGCGAAGCCCGGCAATTCGAGCGGTCGTTCAATCTGATCCACCTGGCGAGCAGCTACAAATTCGATATCTTCCCGCTATCGTCCGATCCATTCCAGCAATCCCAATTTGCGCGGCGCAGGATCGGTGAAATCGCGACGGGTGGCGGATCGATCGCCGTACTTGTTGCCACCGCGGAAGACACCCTGCTCATGAAGCTGGCTTGGTATCGCTCGGGCGGCGAAGTTTCCGAACGGCAATGGAACGACGTGCGCGGCATCGTGGCCGTACAGCAGCAGCGCCTCGACCGCGAATATCTGCGCCAGTGGGCTGTGTATTTGAAGGTCGCAGACCTGGTGGAGGCGGCGCTCGCCGCGGCGTGATCCTGCTACCATCTAGACCGTGAGGACGATTTGTCATGACAATTTCGAGATCTTTACGCATTGTGTCGCTGCTAAGCGCTGCATGTGCCGTGTCACAGGCACAGTGGGACGGTATGCAGGTCTTTCCCTTGACCACTGTCCCAACTCCTAACCAGATTACGGAGGGTCCGGACAAAGCTCTGTGGTTTACCACGGAGGGATCCGCCATTGGCCGGATGACGGCCTCGGGAGTTGTGACTGAGTACACCTATTCCGCCACCAGCGGCGGCGGCGGAATCACGGCCGGTCCGGACGGTGCGCTGTGGTTCACGATCGGCTCCGGCGAAATCGGCCGCATCACGACGGCCGGAGCGATCACCACATATTCCGTGCCGACCGCCAACAGCCAGCCGGGCTTCATTGCCGCCGGTTCCGACGGAGCCTTATGGTTTACCGAAACTGGCGTCAACCAGATCGGTCGAATCACTACCGCGGGCGTGGTCACCGAGTACCCCCTGCCAGCCACCAATAGCAATCCAACCGCGATAACCGCCGGACCGGATGGCGCGTTGTGGTTCATTTACAACTATCAGCCCACTATAGGCACGATCACCACTTCGGGAACGGTGACGGAGTACGCATTGCCATTCACCATTGGCTTCCCGGTGTCGATTACAGCGGGGCCGGACGGCGCTCTGTGGTTTCCGACGGACGTCACGTACGGCCTCGTAGGACGCATCACCACCACTGGAACCGTCAGCCAGTATTCCGCGCCGCATCTGCTTGGCAGCTCGATAACATCCGGCCCCGATGGAGCTCTGTGGATCGCGGGTTATACCGGTTACGTGGGCCGCATGACTACCACCGGCGTCTTCACCCAATATCCCGTTGCGGCGGCCGGCATCCCCGCGGGGATCACGGCCGGACCTGCTGGCGCTGTGTGGTTTACCGAACAATTTACCAGCCAGGGCAGCGGGAATATTTCGCGCGCTTTGGCTTGCGGCCTGGGCCTCAGTGTTAGTTATGAAACCGGCACCCTGACGATGAACTTCGACGTGAGTGTCATGACGAAAGCGACCTGGAGTGCTTGGCTGGTCAACGGCAACGGCGAGACGGCATTGTGGTCCCAGCCAATTCATGCCACTCATCCACCCGTCCCGTTTTCATTTACGCGGAGTGTACCCGCGCAGGGAAATGTGGGTGTATTGTCCTCATTGAGCGCATCCGGAGGCAGCTTCATGTGCACGGACTTCCAGATTGTGAATACTGGCGGACCCGGAGCGTCCGAAGACGATCTGCGCCGGGAGGCCCTCCGCAGCGGGCTGGTTCCGGACTTGCCATAGCGCTGGCGCGCGATTGCGAGCCCACATACGATTTACATACTTTTTACAAGTAGTGACACAACTCTGTGTGCGGCACACGCCTATAATCGGGATAATCCCGGAAGGATGTGACGCATGCAAACGCGATTTACGAATCTCAACCGCTGGCTGGTAGCCGGCGCCTTTGTCATCGCCCTGGCTCCAGCTTACGCCCAGACACCGCAATTCTCATTTCTTGCCCGCCACGACATTCTGGCCGCCGTTCTTAATAGCACGCCGGCGCTGGCCTCCCTCGGGGTGGCCGATTTCAATGGCGACGGCATCATGGACATGGCCATGGCGGACGATGCCGGGCTCATGCGGGTGATGCTGGGCACGGGCAATCTCACCTACACCACGACATTGTATGGGGCGCCGGGCGACGGCCAACTCGAGAGCATCGTCATCGGCGACTTCAACAACGATGGGCATCCCGACATCGCCGTGGGGGGCTTCCTGACGGGAGTGGGTGTCTATATCAACAATGGTGACGGTACATTCACTGGGCCGACGACTTACGCGTCCCTCGAAACCACCTTCGGCCTGGCCACGGCGGACGTCGACCACGACGGTAACTTGGACCTGATCGGTCAAGGGTTCGTCCTGCTGGGTCTGGGCAACGGTACTTTCGAGGACCCCGCGTCCCTGATGCGGACGAGCAACCGGCCCGTAGGCACGGTGCGGCCGGGAGCCGAGCCCAAAGCTACCAGCGTGATTGGCGGTCCGGTGGCTGTGGCCGACTTGAACGGCGATGGCAACATCGATGTCGCGTACGTGGGCGACGACGGCGGCGGAGTGCAGATATTTCTGGGCAACGGGAATGGCACGTTCCGCCGCTCGTCCCGGGGCGCCTGTAGCGGAGCCGGCTACGAAGTGGCCCTCGCCGATTTCAATAACGACGGTATTCCGGACATGGCCTTCAAGGGGGATGGCGAGGTGGGCGTGTGCCTGGGCAACGGCGACGGAACCTTCGGGACAGCCGTATTCTATCCCAACGGCGGCGACTTCGTTGGACAGTCCATCTTGGCTTACGACTTGAATGGCGACGGGAACATAGACATAGCGGCGGTGGATCTGAACCGCGGCGGAGGAACGACCGCGCTGGCTTCCCCAATGGGAGTGTTATACGGCAACGGTGATGGCACCTTCAAACCCGCGCAGGTGTACGAAGTGGTCTTTCCATTCGGTATCGCGGAGGGCGACCTGAACGGCGACGGCATTCCCGATCTGGTAGTCGCGGGTGGCGAAGAAACCGATCCGCTGATCTTCGCGTTCCTGGGAACATCCAGCGGAAAGCTGCAAGCCGCGGCGGACGTCGTCACGGGAGTGTCTGTGCCTGAGGCGTTTGCCGTGGGGGATTTTAACGGCGACGGCAACCCCGACTTAGCCGTCACCGGCACCAAGTCGAACACGTTGGGCATCCTGCTGGGAAATGGGAAGGGCGGCTTCTCTCCGGGCGGCACATTCGAAACCGGTCCGACGCCCATTGGCGTGGTGGCTGGGGATTTCAATGGCGACGGCAAATTGGACTTGGCCGTGGTCAACAACGGATTGGATAACGTTTCCATTCTGTTGGGCAAGGGCGATGGAACATTCGGACCGGCAGCGAATTTCGGGGCCGGCCAGTCGCCGGTCTACATCGTGGCTGGCGATTTCAATGGCGACGGGAATTTGGATCTGGCGGTGACCAATTCGGAAGGCAACAACGTATCGATCCTGCTTGGGAACGGGCATGGCAAGTTTGGCTCTCCCACGGATTTCGCGACCGGAGAGACGCCCGAGTTCATTGCGGTGGGCGACCTGAACGGCGATGGCAAGCTGGATCTGGCCGTGGCCAATTCCGCCGAGGGCACCGGCACGGTTTCGGTTTTATTCGGCAAAGGCGACGGCACGTTTGAACCGGCGGTATCGCTTACCACTACCGGTTTTGAGTCGGCGGGCATCGCCATCGCCGATTTCAACGGCGACTCTAAGCCCGATATTGTCGTGGCGAACTTCGGCAGCGCGTCGGTGTCGGTGTTCCTGGGAAATGGCGCGGGATCGTTCCAGAGCGCGATCGTTAGCCCGGTTGACAGTGTTTTCGCCAGCGGGCCGTGGGCGCTGGCTGCGGGCGATTTCAACGGCGACGGCAAGACGGACGTTGCCGTGGTGGCTTACGAGTTACAGGATGTCGCGCTGCTGCCCGGGTTGGGCAATGGCAGTTTCGGTCCGGCCACTCTGTTCGGAGCCGACGGCCTGCCGTTCGCCATTGCCAGCGTGCCGATCGGTAAGGGTACGCCGAACGCCCTGGTGGTGCTGGGCGAAGAGCGAAATGTGATTTCGGTATTGCGGAATACGGGAAAGTAGAGGGCCGATCGGATGCGAACCACGGGGGCTAATTCGATGCGCACAATATTGTTCCTTCTGCTGGCGCAGATGCCGCTCAGCGCGGCTACGCCGCCGCCCATATCCTTTTTCGCCCGCCGCGATACGCCCGTAGGGACCGGGAATTTTCTCGGTCCTGGCGCGGAGGCGCCATCCAGCCTGACCATCGCCGACTTCAACGGCGACGGGATCCCGGACGTGGCGGTTCTCAGCGAGACGACTAATACGTTGATCGTGATGTTGAGTCAAGGCAATGGCAGCTTCAAAGCCGGCAAGCCGATCAACGCCGGTCTGGTGCCCGCGGCCCTGGTAGCGGGCGATTTCAATGGCGACGGCAAACAGGATCTGGCGGTCGTTTCGCTTGAGGGGACAGGCATTCTGCTGGGCAATGGCGACGGCACGTTCCAGCCGCTGGCGAATATTCGGGATGCGTTCGGCAATGCCCTGGCCGTGGGCGACTTCAACGGCGACGGAAAACTCGATTTGGTGGTGGGCGACAACCAATTTGCCACCCTGGAACTGATGCTGGGCAATGGGGACGGCACGTTCCAGCCGATTGTGACTTTGCCCCCGGCCGGCAATCCCGTGGCGCTGGCTGTAGCCGATCTGAACGGCGATGGCAAGCCGGACCTGGTGGTGGCCACCGGTGCGGGCGACCAAATTGTGACTCTGCTCAACAAAGGCAATGGAACTTTCGATCCGCCGAAAGCGTTTACCGTTCCCGGCGCTACCGCCCTGGCCGTCGGCGACTTCAATGGCGATGGCAAGATGGACGTGGCTTGCGGCACTCTGGTGGGTGACGCCGCTGCGGTTGTTTTGCTGCTGGGTGAAGGAAATGGCCAACTGGGTACTCCGGTCTCCGTGGTTAGCGAAGGCAGCCCGACCGGCGTCGCGGCAGTGGCAGCCGGCGATTTCAATGGCGACGGACACCTGGACTTGGTCGCGGCCAACGGATCGTATACCGGCGAGGAGACGCTGGTATTGCTCGGCAAGGGAGACGGCACGTTCCAGGAGCCGCAGGTCTATTCGATGGGCGGGCCCACGGCCTTAGCGACCGCCGATTTCAACGGCGACCATAAAACCGATATTGCCACCGCCAATGCCTACGTCGGCATCGGCCTGGTGTCGGTGTTGCTCGGGGAGGGTGACGGAACTTTCCAAGCTGCGCCGCAGACGGCGTTGAGCGCTTTTACGGCGGGCGTCACGTCAGTCGGCTTGGCATCCGCGGATCTTAACGGCGATGGATTGACCGACTTTGTAGTGGCGGAATCCACCGGGACGCAGGTGCTGCTGGGCGCGGGCGACAATCAACTGACTCCTGGGCAGTTGATCGCCGCCGTAGCCGTGGCCATCGCGCTGGTGGATGTCAACGGCGACGGCATTCCGGACTTGGTCATGACCACCAGCGGCAACAACGTGGCGGTGTTTCCGGGCAACGGCGATGGTACTTTCAAGTCGGCTTTGAACTCCAATGCCGGCGGCAGCCAGGGCGCCTTGGCAATCGGAGATTTCAACGGGGATGGCAAGCCCGATTTGGCCGTGATCGTCGGCGGGGGGCTCGGCGTGATGCTGGGAGATGGAAACGGCAACTTCGCCAAGCCGGCACAGGTGTTTGCAGTCGGCAACGACCCCGGCTATATTTCCGTCGGCGATTTCAATAAAGACGGCAAGCTGGACGTGGTAGTAGCGAATTTCGGACTCACCGCCGCGGCCAGCATCTCCCTTCTTCTCGGGAATGGCGACGGCACCTTTCAGCCTCAAACCAATCTGCCGCTGCCGGCCAAGGCCGATCCCTGGGAGGTGGAAGTAGCCGATCTGAACGGAGATGGGAACCTGGACATCGTGTCCTCCAACAATAACGAGGACTATCTCTCCATCTATCTCGGCAACGGCGACGGCACTTTCAAGCCGCCCACGCGCGCCTTTTGCGCTGCTGCGCCGGAGAACTTGGCGATCGCGGATTTCAACGGAGATGGCATTCCGGATATCGCTTTCTTGAGCTTCGGCGAGAAGGATTCTGGCGTGCTGGCCGGCAAAGGCGACGGCACGTTTGCGCCGGCGGTCTTCTTCGGCGCCAACGTCTTCCCGCTGCAGATTGCGGCGGGGACGCTAGAGCGTGGCGGCAAGCCCGGGCTGGTCCTGGTGAACAACGAAATCGGGTCCCCGGCGTATTATACGGTGCTGCGGAATACGTCGAAGTGATGGGAGATTGTAGCGCGGGTAATTCTGCCCATGTGACGCGGATGGGCCTGCGGCCCACCAATCGTGATGAAAACCCGCGTGGGGCGGCGCCATGCGCCGCCCTCGAGTTTCTACATTTGCGGTTGGGGGGCGGGCTTGAGCCCCGTTGCACAGGCTTCAGCGCGAACGACCCTGCGGGTCGTTACCAAGATCGGAGAACTGACGCAGGACGTGGCGCGGGCACTCATTGCCTGCCGCACTGACACTCGTGTCAGCGCAGGCGAGCGTAGCTCGCCCAGCGGGACGTTAGTCCCGCTAGATCAGTGACTTGCACGATGGTTCTCTGGGGAGCCTGTGGGGCGGCGCCATGCGCCGCCGCGTGCTTAAGCCCCGCCGGGGGCGAGCTTCACTCGCCGAGGGCGAGCTTCGCTCGCCGAAGAGCGGGCCTGCGAGGCCCGCGCAGGCTGCGAGCCGGCTGCGAGCCTGCCCCACGGCGGCGGACAGTACTGTAGCAACGCAGTGGATTTTCGACCGTGCGCGAGTCCTCAAGGACCCGCTGTAACGACGGGCTACCCTGGAAAATCGCGGCGCCGTGTGGTATCACTGAGACAGATGTTGCGCTTCGTCCCGGCAGCCGCTGTTCTGATCGTGCTGCCGTTCTCCTTGGCGGCCGGCAACCCGCCGTTCTCGTTTTTCACTCGCACCGATGTCACGTCGCCTGCTTGCGTGGCAGTCGTATCAGCCGATTTCAACGGCGACGGGAGAGCCGACCTGGCGGTCCTGGGCGGAGCCGGTATCGAGATCTTTCTTGGCGAAGGAAACCGCCAATTCGCTCCCTCGTTCTCAATCCATCTTGGCGGAATCCAATCTTATGATGCGCTGGCCGTGGCGGATATCAACGGCGACGGCAAACCGGACCTGGTGGTTTCCGGCGCCGACACGCTAATCTTCTTTGGCAATGGAGACGGTACCTTCACCGGCGGGCCCGCTATAGCGGGAGGAGGCCGTCCGGTGGTGGCCGCGGACTTCAATCTAGACGGCAATCAGGACCTGGCCTTCGCGTCCAGCGACGGGATCAACGTCGTCATGGGCAACGGCAAGGGAGGCTTTTCGCCGCCGGTTGTGCTTCCCGGCGCTTCCGGTTGCCTGGCGGTTGGCGACGCAAACGGCGACGGATATCCGGACCTGATCGGATGCGGCGTGAACTCTGTTCTGGTCTACCTGGGTAACGGAAACGGTACCTTCCGTCCGCCGATTAGCTCACCGATTCCCAGTTCCGCGATCTTCGCCATAACCGCCGATCTGAATAACGATGGCAAGATCGATGTGGCGGCGGCAGCCACGTACGAGAATGGAAGCAATCCGGAGCTCGGACCGGTCTATGTTCTCTACGGCAACGGAGACGGCTCCTTTCAGCCGGCCTTGCAGGTCCACACTAACATCGGGCCGGTGTTTTCGATAGGCATCGGAGATCTAAATGGCGATGGGCTGCCGGATCTGGTAGCGGCCAGTATCGGCGGTCTCGCGGGCGCGCCGTTCAGTGGGTCTCTCGTCGGTACTTACTTCAATCGGGGAACAGGCAGGGGCTTCGCGCAAGACCAGGCGTATCCGGTCACGTTTGCCAACGAGCTGCCTTGGGCGGCGACGCTGGTTGCCGATCTTGACGGCGGCAATAGTCCCGACATCGTTGTAACCAACGGCGGGGGAGACGCTTACTTTTCGGTTCTTTATAACGACGGAAGGGGCGGTTTCGAAGACGTCCAGGCGGTCAACAGCTTGCCCGGCTACGCGGAGGCTGGAGCGCTGTATGGAACCCCGGCCTCAGTTGCCCAAGCGGATTTCAACGGCGATGGCCTGGGAGACTTGGCCTTCTTGACCGCGCACGGCAGCCGCTACGAACTCCAGGTCTTCTTTGGAACGGGAAGGCGCCGCCAGCCTTTTGTGCCGGGCCCGTTCACCGTGTTGGATTCCACGTCGTCGTTTGAGCCGATCTCGATGGTTGCGGGCGATTTCAATGGCGACGGGAAAATGGATGTGGCTATCTCTTTCACCAACGAACTGGCGACTGTTTCCTTCGTTCAGGTATACCTGGGCAATGCGGACGGGACGTTCCGCGTCGGCGGTTTTCTGAGCGTGCCGATGGCGGGAGCGCAGACGATCGCCGCGGATTTCAACGGCGACGGCAAGCTGGACCTGGCCTCCTCGAGCGGCTTTGTGGCCCTCGGGAACGGCGACGGGACGTTCCAGGATGCCATGATGTTCTACGCGATTAGCCCGCTGGCTAACACCTTCGGAGTCTGGCTTGGCGTCGGCGATTTCAACCACGATGGCAAGCTGGACCTGGCATTCCAAACACCCCAAAATGCCATCGTGGGCCAGCCGCTCCTGATCTTTGCCGGGAACGGCGACGGCACTTTTCAGAACCCCGTCAGTTACGCGTGGGGCGATCTGCCGGCTTCCGGAGCGATCGCGGATCTGAATGGCGATGGCAATCCGGACATCATGATCCTGAGCGGCGCCAACGGGCGCCAGAACAATACGGTCGCGGTTTTTCTGGGCAATCCCGACGGATCGTTCCAGCCGCCCGCCTACCTGCAGGTGCGCTACGGCGTGTCGCCTATCGCGATATTGGCCGGCGATTTCAATGGCGATGGCAATGCCGACGTAGCCGTAATGGATTCGGGAGGCAACGCCGTACACCTGTTCGCCGGAAACGGCAATGGCACCTTTGGGCCGGACGAAGAGTTCGGAGCGGCCTGCAGCATGCTATGGATGGGCAGCGGATATTATGGCGGCCAGACCAAGTCCGGGTACGCGGACCTGGTGTTTTTCGATGGGAGTCCCAACAGCTTCTTCACGCCATCGAATCCGGGAGGACTGGCCATTTCGATGCTATGGAACACGGGCTGGCAGCACTGAGGCCGCGGCTCGACGGATTAGTATTATCAGTACTGCCAGCATGATTTCAAACGTCTTGCATAAGCTCCAGGCGGCGCGATTTTCGGCATATTTGTGATCGTATTCCGTGAGGGCCACCCGCGGTATGCTTGCCAGCCTCCGCTAGGCCAAAACGCGAGGCGGGAATCGTATGAATATCGATCGTCTTTTTGCCGCGAAATGCCAGCCGGTTCGGATGATGCTGGGCCTGGCGCTAACGCTAACCGCCGGCGCCAAATAGGCGGGACTACCAGTTAGTGATGGAGCCGTCGGGCCTGAAGTAAGTCTGCGCGCGGTTGGTGGTGCGCTCGGTGATCTCCGCGATCTGCCGCAAGGGCTTGAAGTCCACTTCCACGCCCAGGCCGGGCCGGTCGTTGGGATAGAGCTTGCCCTCCTTGAAGTCCAGACACGCGGGCAGATGCGAAAACGTGCGGCCTTGAAAGTTGTACTCCATCAACACGGGGCCGGAGAATGTGCCCAGCGCATTGACCAGGGCGGCTGTGGCAATGGGTCCGGTGAAGTGCGGCACGATGCCCACGAAGTGCGTTTCGCAAATGGCCGCGATCTTCATCATCTCCGTGATACCGCCGACGTTGGGCAGCGTGGCGCGCACGAAGTCGATGTCGTGGTTCTCCACCAGCTTGTTGAAGTCCCAGCGATTACCCCACTCCTCGCCGGCCGCGATAGGCACCTTCACCATGCGGCGGAGGATGGGGAGATCCTCCTGGAAAGCCTCGGTGCGCACCGGGTCTTCGACGAAGAAGGGCGCCAGGGGTTCGATGAGACTGCACCCGCGCACCGCTTCGTGGAGATCGAAGCGTTGGTGGAAATCGACGCACCAGTCGCCATTTTTCCCGACGCCTTCGCGGGCTTCGACGCAATCGTCGTAGAGTTGGTTCAGGCGCTCGCGCGTGTTGTAGGTTGCGTTGGCGGGCGCGTCGGCCGCGCCCATGCGGAAAGCACGGTAGCCCGCCGCGATAGTGAGTTGCGCCCGTTCCTTGATGCGCATGCCCGGACGCACGCCGGGAATGTTGCCGGCCGTGTTGTAACACTCGCAGTAGTTGCGCACCATGCCGCCCAGCAGGGCGTGTACAGGCAAGCCCAGCGCCTTTCCTCGGATATCCCACAACGCCAGGTCGAGCGCGCCCAGCGCATGTTCCTTTTCGCGTCCGGGCGGATAGAAGAACGCGCGCGACATATCCTGCCACAGCCGCTCGATATATTGCGGGTCCTGGCCGATGAGGCGGCCGGCGCACTGTTCCAGCATTTCCGGGGAGCCGCCTTCGCCGATACCGGTGACGCCGACGTCGGTCTCGACGGTTACGACCAGGTCGCTCTGATTGAACAGCGGATTCCGCTCCGGCGGCGTGTATACGCGCACCCGGGTGATTTTGGTTTTGGAGGTCGCCGCGGATGCGCGCGGAGGTTTCGCGGCGGCGGCGGAAACCGCCGCCAGCGAACGGAAAAAAGCTCTGCGATGCACCAGAGCTACTCTATCACGGCGCTGGACCGCTCTACAGCCAGCAGGGCTCGGCGCCGCGATTATTTGCCTGAATAGCTGACGCGCCACACGCTGTTCGAACCATCGTCGGTCACGATGAGCGCGCCGTCCTCCGCCACCGCAACACCCACCGGCCGGCCCCATACGTCGGCATCGGCGGTCACAAAGCCGGTCAGGAAGTCCTCATACTCGCCCGTGGCGCGCCCCTCTTTCAGTGGGACCCGAATCACTTCATAACCCGTGCGCACGGCCTTGTTCCACGAGCCATGTTCGCCGGCGAAGATGTCGCCTCGATATTCCGAGGGGAACTGCCGGCCGTCGTAGAAAGTCATTTCCAGAGACGCGTTGTGCGGCTGCAACAGGACGTCCGGCCCGATCACTTTGCTTTGCAGCTCCGGATGTTTGCCCCACTGGCGCGGATCCTGGTGTCCGCCCATGTAAAACCACGGCCAACCATAAAATCCGCCCGCCTCGATGTGTGTGATGTAATCCGGCACCAGGTTATCGCCCAGTCCGTCGCGCTCATTCACCGATGCCCACAATTCGCCCGTCGTGGGATGAGTCGCAATCCCGACGCCGTTGCGGATGCCGTACGCATAGATCCGGCAACCGCTGCCATCCGCGTTGAACTCCAAGATGTCGGCGCGGTGGTATTCCTGAGGGTTGTTGTCGGCGTCGTCGTCATTGGAGTGCGAGCCGACCGAGACAAACATTTTGCCGCCATCGAGCGTGAAGGCCAGATCGCGCGTCCAGTGTCCGCCGCCGGTCAACCGCCCGCCGGAAGGGATATCCGGAACAATGGTCTGAGCCGGGCCGCGCGCTTTCAGATCGCCATTGCGGTATGGAAAGCGCACCACCGAGCCGGTGTTAGCCACATAGACATATTGCGGGTTGGGGCCAGGCGGATAGAAGGCGATGCCGAAGGGTTGCGTCAAACCGGTTGCGTATATTTCCACGGTCCGCGCCCTGCCATCCGCGCCCACGCCGCGCAGCACGCGGATGCGTCCCGGTTCGCTCTCGGCCACGAACAGATCGCCGTTCGGCGCGCGCCGGATGAGCCGCGGATTCCGCAGGCCGGCGGCATATAGAGTCACCGTAAATCCCGGCGGAGCCTTCGGCCAGGCATCCGCCGGCCGTGGGACGATATGCGGGCGGTTGTCCGCCGATTGCGTGCGATACGGCTCCGGCAGGTCGGCTAACGTGACTTTGTGAATCGCGCCGGGTTGCTCGTGGCGATAATCGGTGAAGGGTGCCTGTGGCTGCCCGGCGCTCGCCGCTGGGGTGCCCCCGGAAAGGAGAGGAAGCACCCGGAAGCCCACCATGAAACCGGCCGCGGCGCACAAGAAAGTTGCGATACGAAAGTGTGAACGAAGCATCTTCATTTCAAGCCTCCACCAACGCTCCGGTCTGCTCCGCTTCAGTGACTCGCATCACATCGGCCGCAGCCGGCAACACACTGCCCGCCCAGGCGTTCTCCGCCGCCTGGCGTTCGTCTCGCGCGCCGACCAGCGCGTGCGTAATGCCGGGTTGCGCGAGGGTCCAGGCGATCGCCAACTGGCCGTCCGTGAAGTTGTACTTCCGCGTCACCGGCGCCAAGTGTTCGAACATTTCCCTTACGCGAAGGCGCGACTCGCGGCTGAACATCGGGTTATTGCGCCGCAAATCGTCCTCCGGGAAGACGCGCTCCGGATCGACCTTGCCGGTCAGCAGCCCGTTGGCCAGCGGCGAGTACGCCAGCACCGCCATATGGTTCTGCGCGCAATATGGCAGGTATTCGTGTTCCAACTCACGATGGAGCAGGCTGAACTTTTCCTGTGCGGCGTCCACCGGTCCCACCGCCCGGTATTGCCGCACCTGATCGACCGTGCAGTTGGAGACTCCAATGGCGCGAATCTTGCCCTCCCTTTTCAAGTCGAGCAGGGTACCCATGGTTTCTTCGATTGGCGTCGTGGAGTCCTGCCAGTGCGTTTGGTAGAGATCGATGTAATCGGTTTCGAGGCGCCGCAAACTGTGTTCGACCTCGTACCGGATGGACTCCGCGCCGAGGTAGCGGTGAATACGCGTGCCATTCTGATCGACAAAGAAGTTGCCCTTCGCTGTGTGCCAAACCAAGCCGCATTTGGTAGCGAGAATCACCTTATCGCGGCGCCCACGAATCGCCTCGCCCACAATGCGCTCGGAAAGACCGAGCCCATAGGCCGGCGCCGTGTCGATGAAGTTGACGCCGGCATCGAGTGAGGCTTGAATGGAGCGGACCGACTTCTGTATATCGGTGCCTCCCCACATCCATCCGCCGATGGCCCACGTGCCGTGCGCCACGACGGAAGCTGTAATTCCGGATTGTCCAAGAGGTCTGTATATCATGCCTGCTCTAATTGCACTTAGGAAGCCATTCATCCGTCTGTTGCCAAATGGCCACTTAGCACTCAGATGGAGACCTATCGCGAAACCATTCCGCGAAGCTGTTCACGAATTCGCGAATGTCCGCGATTTGCAGATGGGGCAGGCTCGCAGCCCGCGGACGGCCTCGCAAGCCGCCAGCGCGCGCAGCGCGTGAGTCACAAGTTTCGATTCCCTGGAGATCGCTCCCGGGTCGGATTCTTCGCCTCCTCGGCTTTCAACTAGAACGCTCGATTGGCGCAGCGGCGAATCGCGGGATCCCGCGGATGCGGTAGACTATCTCAAGAGGATTGGAACGATGAGCGACGAGAACCAAACTGCTCGGAAGGCTGGTTGGCAACCTGCCGTCGTCCATCCCGGCCCACGTTCCATCGAGGATCTCCTGCGGCACGTGGACCCAGCGCCTGACGACGAGACCGAGCGTTTCGTCGCAGCCATCTACGCGGATCGATCCGATGCGGCGAATTCGCCGGTCAAATGAGCCGGATTGTCGTTGACACCGATGTAGCGTCCTACATCTTCAACTGGCACTCGTCGGCGCCGCGCTGGGTAAACGCTCTGCGCGATTCGGAGCTGATCTTCTCGTTCATGTCGATAGCGGAGATGCGCATGGGTGCGATCGCGGCGGGTTGGGGCGTTCGTCGACGCACCCTCCTCGAACAGTTCATCCAAGGTTTCGGTGCAGTCTACGCAGACGATGCGCTCTGCACCGCTTGGGCGACGTTGCGCGCAGGCGCCCGAGCCGCGGGCCGGCCACTGAGCCCGCAAGACGCCTGGATCGCCGCAACGGCGCTGGGGCTCGACGCCCCGCTGGCAACCAACAATCGCGGCGATTTTGAGCATATTCCGGAGCTTCGGCTGGTTACGCTGTGAATCGGCACACGCGCCACCGATGCCGATTGGGTGAGGGCGTCACAGGCAAGTTCCCGCGGGATCATAATTGCGGCAAGTCTGCCGACTGGCCACCACACCGAACGGACGGTAGACCGCAAGCAGCGTTAACTCGCTCGGCCTGGTCCAGAACGTCTGGCGCGGTCCGTTGCGACTCTGTTTCAGAATCCTAAGAATTCGTTGAGGGCATGCGCCAGTTCTTTCGCCCGCTGCCCCTCCGTGCTTCACGAACGCTTTATAGGCATCGGGTACGAGAGCGTCCACGTCTCCAAATGGGATAAACTGCGCCTTGGCGAAACGCTTCTGTTCTACCGACAACTTCCCATATGCGACCTTGGGATCTTCATCCCCGAGCGATGCGTTGTCGGCTTTCGTGAGTATGGCGAAGTTGCCCATAGCATTGACGTCCATATATCCATCAACCTACCCTCAATGTGCTCGACGTACTTTCGAGGGAAGAAATGGTGGACCTAGTCCCTGTTTTCCATCCGCCACTCTTGAGGCATCCGCCAGTAGTTCACCGCTCGGCCAGCTCACGACACCCTTCGAGACCAGGTAAGCCAGATAGATCTGCATGAGGCTGCCGTCATCGCGCGCTCGAAGAGCACGTCATCTTCTGATATTTTCCGGAGTTTGTGCGGCCCCGACTTGGGGATTGCCGCTGAAAGGATTTTTGCCGATGTCCCCTTAGCCATCTTAGCGAGAGGCCGTAGGTAGTAATCGATAGCGGTTTCGGACGCTTTGCTGAAGGCCCCCGCCCAAGCGGCGCGACACAGAAAGCGTACCACTTCGGGCCGGTCGGCGTTCGAGATCTGCCCACCCTTCTTGTATGCGAAATATGCGACGGGCAACAAGGCGCTCATCGATGGCAGCCAGCGCCGACTGTTCCATCCGGTCTGCCGTATCACATCGATACAGGCGTCAAGAACATTCTCCGTGTGCGCCCAGCTTTGTTCTATGTCAGGAGGGCCTGCCGCCCAATTGTTGGGTAGCTTCGAGAATCGAGCCGTTCCATGGCGGATCATTGCCAGGGCGCGAGTCAAAAAAGCGAAGTTGAGTCCCAAGGCAATCGACTCGCGGCGCCGGGCGTAGTTGCGCATCGGCCCAAGGATCAATGAAGTGGTCTCCTGTGCCAGCCGGGCTGCTTCCACGTCCGCCCTACTCAGCGTGACACCTCCGCTGTTCAGGCGTCCAAAGATATCGATTGCGACGGTGACCTCGTCTGCGTCGTTGGACGCCAGTTTTGACGTTTCGATTTCCTGGCACGGCACATCAGCATCGAGCATCGCCTTGACCCGCCGCAACTTCGTGCGAGCGGCGTCCTTCGCCGCATCCGTGTCTTCCAGATGATGCCCTTCCACGAGTCGCCGAAGGGCCTCGGTTATCTTCGAAGTCCCCTGAAGGCCGATTTGGTCGTCCGTCTGAATCAGGTCACTGAGGGCGATGAGCGAGGGGTCCATGCTCTCGATTCGCGACTCGATACCTTTCTTGTGGCCTTTCAGAATAAAGGGCTGCTCTCCGGGTCCGGCATGTATATTAAAAAATCCTCGCCAGCTCATCGGCTGGCCGTCGCGTCCCGGGCGAGGGTAAAGGATATCATTGGCGGCGTCCTTGATAGCCCGACTTAGGCTGGCCAGCCGCTGTTGACCATCTAAGAGGTATTTTGGCGGCTCCCCCGGCGCCAGATTCCTGGAGGCCCCATCTTTGATGGGTTGTCGCTTACTAGGACGCCAAAGGAAAAAACCGCCAACGGGATATCCTTTGTACAGTGAGTCGAGGAGCTTTTCGACCTTTGGGGGACGCAACACGTAATCTCGCTACATCTCTGGCAGGACAATGTCGCCAGTATCGAGTTGACGGAATCTCACGTATCGTAGCAAATCTCGGCAAGGAGATAAACCATACATTCGCCGCACACATTCGCCGCTCACCCCGCCACTATGCCCCCGCATGCCGCCCGATATCCAGTGGCTGGCGAAGATCACAAAAGGGAAAGCCGCCAACCCCAAAGCACGCCACACCGGTCCTCCAAAAAGCCCTGCCACAAAACGGGCACAGAACAAAGGGCTTAACAAACCCGTCCTCGCCTGCGCAACGGCCTCCAAGACGCCTCGCGCGCCCGTAGCACGCGCCCTCTCGAACCCCAGTGACCCGCCGCCCATTCCCCGTTCCTTCGAAAAGCCCCCACCTCAAACACGCACAGAATAAGGGACTTAGCAATTCCGCCCTTGTGGGGCAGGCTCGCAGCCTGGATAGCGTCGGGATAAACCGGCGTGAAGTAGTGAATGAAAGAGTCATACAGGAGAAGGAATAGCGAACCATCCTGGCCCCAACCATGCGAGGGCGGCGGAAACGACGCAC
>Ga0187871_10000182_pt1 | contig 57051 bp, 49 predicted proteins | sample June2016WEW_16_1_FD_132988 | JGI IMG/M metagenome (GOLD analysis project Ga0187871, IMG submission 132988) | Peatland microbial communities from SPRUCE experiment site at the Marcell Experimental Forest, Minnesota, USA - June2016WEW_16_10 | ecosystem: Environmental > Terrestrial > Soil >...
ACCCCGAGCGGCGTGGTCATCGGCAACAGCATCCAGTCCATGGGGTTTCTCGGTGGGGTGCGCTCCGCGTTTCGCGGCATCGTCGGGGGCGAGATTCCGGACGTCACCGGCATGATCCATGCGGGACGCGAGGCGGCGTTCGAGCGGATGAGGGCGGAGGCCAAGCGCGAGGGCGTGCACGGCGTCGTCGGCGTGACCTCGGAGCTGCGGAGTCTCGGCGGCAACTCCGAATTCCTGTTCGTCGGATCCGGCGTCAGCGGCCAGCCGGGGGCGGTCTCCTTCACCAGTTCGGGCGATGCGCAGGAGCTCTACTGTCATATGGATGCGGGCTATGAGCCGCGCGAGTTCGTGTTCGGCAACATCGCCTATTCGGTGGGCGCGGTGGGCGGAATCGCCGGCGCCTTGAAGACGCTGGTGCGGGGCGAAATCAAGGAATTCAGCGACGTGTTCAACGAGACTCGCCACCATGCCCTCGATCGCGTGGTGAGCCACGCGAAGGCCGCGGGCGCGAACGCGGTGGTGGGCATTCGAACCAGCGTCATGCACTTCGCCGGCTTTCACGAAATGTACATGGCGGGCACCGCGGCGTCGCATCCGCTCTTGCCCGCCGAATTCACGTCCTCGCCCGCGACCAGCGATCTGACCGGCGAGGAACTTTGGGGCATGACGCAACTCGGCTACGTTCCCCTGAAGCTTCTGATCTCGACCTCCGTGTATTCCCTGGGCGCGATCGGCGGCATCAAGGCGGCTTTTCAGAGCTTCGTGAAGGGTGAGATCCCCGATTTGACCACCTTGATCTACGACGCGCGCGAACAAGTGTTCGATCGGCTGAAACGCGAGGCGGCGGCCCTCGGCGCCGAAGAAGTCGTGGGCATCAAGACTTACATCATCGAACTGGGAACGAGCCTCGTGGAGATCTTTTCGGTCGGCACGGCGGTCCGGAAGCTCCCAGGCGTCGGCGTACAGACGGCGACTCTGCCGGCGCAAGCCATTATCCGCGACAAGGATACCTGGCTGAGCGGTTCGGGCGGGTTCGACCTGCAATCGACGCGCGCGGGCGGCTGAGTCCGCGCGGGCGGCTAAGCTTCGCGGGGGCGGCGGGACTCCGCGCCGGCGGGCGGCGTCCTCGAAGCGAGCCAGACGCCTGCGATGGTCAGGACGCCGCCCGCGAGGATGGCGAGCGACAAGGACTCTCCCAGCATCCCTGCTCCGGCCCCGAGGCAGACGATCGGGATCAGGTAGACGAAGAGCCCGACGCGCTCCGCGGGCAGCGCCGCGCACGCGTGATTCCACAACAGAAAACCCAGCAGGCTGCTGAGGATGCCCATCGCGGCCAGCATCGCGGTCGTCGTGACATCGGGCCACGGCGTGCCGCGCGTCAGCGGCAACGAAATGAGCATCAACGCGGCCGACCCGATCACGAGGATGGCGCCGGTAACGGCAAACGTACCGTGGCGGGCGTTGAGCCGGCCCACGAGAACCGTGTAGCAGGACCACGAGAAGGCGCCGCCGAGCACCTGCAACGTACTCGCCCACGACGACAAGAGGGGCGCCCCCGTGCTTCCCGAGGTGAGGACCGCCCCCGCCAACGCCAGCGCGCTGCCCGCCAACACGCGCTGGCTGATCGGCCGACGCTCGAGCAGCGAGCTGAGAGCCACGATGAATACGGGCTCCGTCGCGATCAACAGGCCGAGCTCCCCGGCGGGGATGGCCCGCGCTCCGAGGGCCACGGGCATGTTGTAGCCCGGCACGGCGAACAGGGCGCAAACGCACAAGAGGATCCGGTCGCGGACCGGCCATCGCCAGGGCCGGCCGCGCAGGCACAGCGGCAGCGCCGCCGCCCCCGAGGCCGCGAAGCGCAGGATGTTGAACATCAGCGGATCGGTTCGCAGCACGAAAAAGCGCGTACCCACGGGCACCAGCGCCCAGATGAACACGGCCGCGAGGGCGGCGGCCACGCCGCCTCGCCGAGCGTCCGCCGCGCTCCGCGCCGGGAAAGTCGTTTGCGTCATCGGTTTCCCGGCTTCCGGATCACATGTCATGGTAGTGAGTCCGGGGCGCTTTGGGAACCGCGATCACGCGCGGCTCGAGATCCCGCCTGCTGGGCGTACAATCTGGTCGTGACCGACACCGTGACTCGACCACCGCTGCCGCCCTTCGATACCGCCACCGCGACACAAAAAGTACGCATGGCGGAGGACGCGTGGAACACGCGTGATCCTGCGCGCGTCGTGCTCGCTTACAGCGCCGATAGCCGGTGGCGCAATCGCGCCGAATTTCTCCAGGGCCGAGACGCCATCCAGGCCTTTCTGGCGCGCAAGTGGGCACGCGAGCTCGACTACCGCCTGATCAAGGAATTGTGGACCTACCGCGACAACCGCATCGCGGTGAGATTCGCCTATGAATGGCATGATGACAGCCGCCAGTGGTTTCGCAGCTACGGCAACGAGAACTGGGAATTCGACACCGCGGGGCTCATGCGGCTGCGGATTGCGAGCATCAACGATCTGCCGATCGCGGAAGCCGACCGCAAGTTCCGTTGGATCTTGGGCCAGCCGCGCCCCGACGACTCGTTGAGTGCGCTGGGCCTGTAGTGCGCCGGAGAAGATGACCTCTTGAGCCCCGGATTGTTTCCGGGCGGGCTCGCCGTCTTCCGGCAGCGCGCCTTCACGTTGTATCTCGGCGCGAGACTGTGTTCGGCGCTCGCGGCGCAAATGATCATCATCGCGGTCGGCTGGCAGGTGTATCACCTGACCGGACGGGTTCTGGATCTGGGCCTCGTCGGGCTGTCGCAGTTTTTGCCGTTCCTATGCCTGTCGCTGTTTGCCGGGCATGCCGCCGACCGCTTCGAGCGCCGCGTCATCATCCTCTGCTGTCTCACCGTGCATCTGGCTTGCGCGCTGCTGCTTCTGACCTTGGCCCGGCGCGGCAACGGCAGCGTCCTGCCGATATTCGGGGTGCTGGCGCTGCTCGGTATCGCGCGCGCTTTCATGATGCCGGCCTCGCAATCGTTCCTGCCTAATATCGTGCCGCTGGGGATGCTCGGCAACGCCGTGGCCATCAACTCCTCGGCGTCCCAATTGGCGAATATCGTGGGGCCCAGCCTCGGCGGCCTCGTATACGCGTACGGCGAATCCGCAAAATCAGCGCCGGGCGGTGCTCAATGGGTTTACGGCGGCGCGGCCGGCTTGCTGAGCGGGGCGATTTTGCTGCTCCTGGTGGTCGACAGCCGGCGCGGGGCGGCCCGGAACGGGGTGCAGTTCTCCTGGGGCCACCTGCTCGAGGGATTGCGATTCACCTGGCATCGCAGAACGGTACTGGGTGCCATTTCCCTGGACCTTTTTGCGGTACTGTTCGGGGGTGCGTCCGCCCTGCTACCCGCCTTTACCCGGGACGTGTTGCATGGAGGGCCGGAGGTTTTCGGGTATCTACGCGCCGCGCCCGGGGCGGGCGCGGTGCTCATGGCGGTAGGGCTGGCCGTGCGGCCGATCACCCGCCGCGTCGGGGTTTATATGTTCGGGGGCGTCGCCATATTCGGAGTAGCGACGGTGATTTTTGGGCTGACGCAGCATTTCTGGGTCGCGCTGGCGGCGCTGTCGATGATGGGCGCGGGCGACATGATCAGCGTGTACGTGCGCGGACTTCTGGTGCAGCTCGAAACGCCGGACAGCATCCGGGGACGAGTGAGCGCCGTCAGCTCGATCGCCATCGGCGCGTCCAACGAGCTCGGCGAGTTCGAATCCGGCACTACCGCCGCCTGGTTCGGCCTGGCTCCGGCGATCGTCCTGGGCGGCGTAGTAACATTGGTGGTGGCGGCGCTTTGGGCGAAGGTCTTTTTCCCCATGCTCTGGCGATTGCAGACTTTCCAGCAACTCAAGGATTACGGAACGGATGGCACATCACGGACCTCATGAGCATCACGATGCTCTCGGCGCCGAACACCATGATCACGATCATGATGATCACGATCATGGCGGGCACGATCATGGCGGGCACGGCCACCATCACGGTCATTCGCCCGGCCTGGGCGCCGATGCGGGGACCGCCCGGATGCTGATCGCGATGATTCTCAATCTGTCCTTCGTGGCGATCGAGAGCACGTTCGGATTTCTCTCGAATTCGGTCGCGCTGATCGCCGATGCGGGCCATAACTTCGGCGATGTGCTCGGACTCTTGTGCGCATGCACTGCCGTGTATCTCGGGCGCCGGCCGCCCGGCGGCAAGTTCACGTACGGACTCGGACGCTCCTCGGTGCTCGCCGCGCTGGTGAACGCCGTGCTCTTGCTGGTGGCTTGCGGCGCCATCGCGTGGGAAGCAGTCGGACGCCTTGCAGCGCCTCCGAGCGTGTCGGGAGGCACGGTCGTCGGCGTGGCCGCCGCCGGCATCGTGCTGAATGGCGTCAGTGCCTGGCTGCTGCATGCCGGCAGCCATGATGACTTGAACAGGCGCAGCGCCTACCTTCACATGCTGGGCGATGTGGCGGTCTCCACCGGCGTGCTGGTCTCGGGCGCCATCATCCTGTACAGCGGCTGGAGCCGGCTCGACCCGGTGGTCAGCCTGCTGATCGTCGCCGTGATTCTGGCGAGTACCTGGAGGTTGCTGCGCGACTCGCTGCACCTCTCGCTCGACGGCGTTCCGGCCGGCGTCAACTCGACCGACGTGCTGTCGTATCTCGCGCGCCAGCGGGGCGTCACCGACGTGCACGACCTTCACATCTGGGCGCTCTCCACCACGAGCGTCGCGCTGACCGCGCATCTCGTGGTGCCCGACCGGGGCGCGGAGGATGCACTCCTCGGTTCACTGACTCCGATTCTCAAACGGCGGTTTCGCATCGATCACGCGACGCTGCAGATCGAGCGCGATCGCTGCGATCACGGCTGTACGTCGTAGGCGTGCCCGGCCTCCAGGCCGCTCGCGCAGCATCCTCAGCGAACGCGGACCCCCTCGATCGCGCCGATGGCGCTGTACATCGCGGGAGTGATATCGGGCCCGATATCTTGAGTGTGCAGGCTGACCACCCAGTGACCCACCAGCACGCAATATAAGACCCCGATCGCGGGATTGCCGCCGACGACTCCGGTCCACCGTCCACGGGCGGCGGGTGATCCGGCTAGAGTCGCCTGTTCGACATCGCCGAATTTGAAATCACCGAGCCTTTGCCCGATCCCCTTGGCGAACTCCAGCAGATAATGCTTCGCGGCCTCGGCGCGCTGCGGCGGCGTGATTGCGTCGAGCGACGCGCCCAGGTCGATCGCAGAGACCTGCAGCAACGTGCCGCCGTCCGACGCCGGCCGACGCTTGACCCACACGAACGTCAGGCCGCCGCCTTCGTCACTCCGGGTAGGCCCTTCGAACCCCTCCGGCACCGAGATGACGAGCGGCCCGGCGTCGGCACACCAGGCAGACTCGCAGGGAAACACCAGCGTCAGGGAAAGCCACAAAAACGCAACGAGCGTACGCATCGATAATGGTCGCCTCAGGTCCGAAGTGGCGAGTCTAGTGGCAAACCAGCCTCGTGACGATACCGCCGCGCCGCCGGTGGAAGAGCTCGAATGACCCGCGCCTTGGGGCGGCGGCGGAGGCGGCCGCGGTACTCGGCGGTCATCGGGGGCGCGCTCGGCGAGTGGCCTGCGCGGTGTGGGGATCCTCGGGCCAGTGATGCTTCGGATACCGGCCTTTCAGGTCCTTTCGGACTTCGTGGTACCCGCGGTTCCAGAAACTCACGAGATCGCGCGTGATCTGAACGGGCCGGCCCGCGGGCGACAGGAGCTTGAGCAGTAGCGGAAGCTTTCCGGCCGCGACGGCCGGTGTTTGGTTCAGGCCGAAGACCTCCTGAAGGCGGACCGACAGGGTGGGCACCTCGCCGTCCAGGTAATCGACGGGAATTCGCGAGCCGCTCGGCACCACGAAATGGGTCGGTGCCTCGCGGTCGAGTATCGAATTCTGTGCATAGGTGAGGCGCGAGCGCAGAGCGTTGCTCAAATCCATGCGCGCGAAATGCTCCCGACGGACCAGGCCTTCCATCCAGCCGGGCGCCCAGTCCTCGAGCGTCGCGAGCAGAACCTCATCGCTCAAATCGGGCCATGGCTCCGCCGACGGCACCGCGTGAGCGCGCATCAACGCCACCCGCGCTTGCCATTGCCGAAGCTCCTTCGACCAGGGCAGCACGCCGAGGCCGAGACTCCGCAATCCCTCGAGCGCGGCGCACAGCATGGCCGCATGATCCGGATTGCGCATCTCTTCGGTGTCGATGACCAGCGCCGCGAGACGGTGAACGCGGCGCGCGCGCACCGCTTGCTCGCGCGCATCCCACACGATCTCATCCTGGACCACGATTTGCGCGCCGAAATGACGCTCCAAATCGGCGCGCCCGATGGGAGCGGCTAAAAAAATCCGCGCCTCGCGGTCGGCGCCGTCGAGTTCGGGAGCGACGATGAATTCCGATTTCGCGAGCGCCTGCGGCTCGCTGAAGCGTGCGCCGCGGCCGTTCGCCAGCAGGTATCTTCCTGCCGCATCGCGCGCACGGCCGATCCGGTCCGGATAGGCCAGCGCGACGAGCACGCCGGTCGAGTCATCCGGGCCGGAGGCGGCCGCGTCCGCGCCGCCCAACGTACGCCGCCACGTGGCGGAGCTGCGCAGAGCCTCGCGCAGAGCCCGCGAATCGACCGACAGCCCGGAAGGCAGCGCTCCCCTGTCGCCCCTGAGAACGCCGACGCGCAGGCGCAAATCGACGTCCCTCGCTCCGGGAGCGGCGCGCAGGACGTCGCGCTCGCTCAGGATCGCGGCCAGATCGCAGGCGAGCTGCGGCGCCCCGATGTCGCGCCCTTTGACGAGCATGTGCGCGAGGCGCGGGTGTGCGCCGACGCTCGCCAATTGCCGCCCGTGAGCCGTGATGCGATCCGCTGCATCGATCGCCTCCAGCGAGCGCAGCAGGCCGCGGGCCTGCGCAAGCGGTGCGGCCGGGGGCGGATCGAGCCAGCGGAGCCTCGCCGCATCGCCCGCTCCCCACAGGCTGAGCTCGAGCGCCAGCGGCGCGAGATCCGCGTTCAGGATCTCCGGGGGCGTGTGCGCTGCCAGCGACGCCTGCGAGCCCTCGGACCAGAGCCGGTAACAGACGCCCTCGCTCAGGCGGCCTGCGCGTCCCCGGCGCTGATCAGCCGCGGCCTGCGATACCTTGCCCGTGACCAGCCGGCTCATGCCGGTGGCGGGGTCGAATTCCGAGTAGCGCCGCAGCCCGGTGTCGACCACGACTCGAATTCCTTCGATGGTGAGGCTGGTTTCGGCGATGCTCGTCGCCAGCACGATTTTTCTCTCGCCGGTGGGCGGCGGCCGGAGCGCGGCATCCTGCTCGGCGGCCGAGAGATCTCCGTACAGCGGCATCACTCGAATCGAGGCATTCGGTCCGGCTTCCTCCAGGGCACGATGCACTCTGCGGATCTCGGCCGCGCCCGGCAGGAAGCACAGGATGTCGCCATCATCGCGGCTCAGCGCGGCGCGCAGGAGCTGCGCCGTCTGAATCTCCAAAGGCAGCTCGGGGCGACGCGGCACATAGCGGGTCGCGACCTCGTAAGCGCGGCCCTCGGCGGCAATGACGGGCGCATCGCGGAGCAGCGCCGAGAGCGGCTCCAATTCGAGCGTCGCCGACATCACCAGGAGCCTCAGATCCTCCCGCAGGGTCTCCTGGCTTTCGAGCGAGAGGGCGAGCCCGAGGTCGGCGTTGAGGCTGCGCTCGTGAAACTCATCGAATATCACGCAGCCGATTCCCTCGAGGGCCGCGTCGCTCTGGAGCATCCGCGTGAGGATGCCCTCCGTGACGACCTCGATGCGGGTGGCGCGGCTCACGCGGGTCTCGATGCGGGTTCGAAAGCCCACGGTGCGGCCGACCTCTTCGCCGAGCAGCTGAGCCATGCGGATTGCGACCGCGCGCGCCGCGATCCGCCGTGGCTCGAGCATGAGGATCTTGCCCCGGCCGAGGGCCACGGCGTCGAGCAGGGCCAGCGGAACGACGGTGCTCTTGCCGGCACCCGGGGGGGCGTGCAGCAGCACCCGCGTGCCCGACGACAGCGCCTCGGCCAGGGGCCCGAGCGCCGGTTCGATGGGCAGGGAGGGGAGGCGGGACGCGGACATTGGGGCGCTACGATACCGCAGGGCGTCGCGGCGTCCATGCTAGGATATGCGCCGTCGGGCCTGTAGCTCAGTTGGTTAGAGCAGGGGACTCATCAGCAATGGTGCCTTCGCATCGCAAGGTGCGAAGTGGACGGGATGAATTCAGGGAACCCTCACCAGCTTCGCGCTGATGGCAACCCTGAGCCAAGCCGGCGGTACACCGCCGGAAGGTGCAGAGACTACCTGAGCGCTTGAGCGCGCTTAATGACAGGCAAGAGCGTCCCGCACCCCTCCGGGGTGAAGAGATAGTCCACTCCCACCGGAAACGGCGGGGTCGAGTGAATCCCTTGGTCCTCGGTTCGAGTCCGAGCGGGCCCACCACCATTTGTACCGCGCCGATGCCGTCGTTGAGTGAGCCGTCTCTCTACGGCGGCGCGGGAGCCCCGCAGCTGATTTGCACCGTACCCACGTCGCCGGTCACCGCGCCGGTGCCGTGGGTGATCTGACAGCCGCCGCCGCTCGGCTGAGCTTGAATAGTGACCGCGTAATTGCTGCCGTAGGCGAGAGCGTTCGGCATCGAGAACTGCGTGGCGTTGGCCGAGACGGAGAGGGTGTCCATGCCGTCGCTCAGTACCAGCCCGGATGTCCTCAATCCGGAGATTGATCCTCCCAACGTGTAGCTCTTCGAGGCGCATGTCACATCGACGTTCGTGACCGCGCCGGCGGGCATGCTGCCCGTGCCGGAGCTGACCGTGCAGGTCAAACCCGCCGGCTGCGTCTGCACGCTCACCGTGTAGCCGCTGCCGTAGGCTACAGCGGTGGGCATCGTGAACTGGATCGCGTTGGCCGGCACACCGTAGGTGTCGGCGCCATCGTTCAGCACGAGGCCGTTGGCCGAGAGCCCGGTGATCGTTCCGCCGAGGCTGTATCCCTGGTCCGAACAGGTAATCGAAACATCGGTGACATCGTGCGTCGGCATCGTTCCGGGACCGTTGCTGGCGGAGCAGGTCTTGCCGATCGGTTGCGACTGCACGCGCACCTCATAGGCGCTGCCAGGAGACACCGGCGCATCGAACGTGAAGCTCGTGGCGCCGGCCGGCACGCTGTACGTGTCGATCCCGTTGACGAGTACCAGGCCTGTCGCGCTCCCGAGGCCGCTCACGCTTCCGCTCACGGTGGGCGACTGAGCGATGCAAGTCACGGCGATGTCCGTAACGGCGTCTGCCGCCATCGTTCCCGTGCCATTGGCCACATCACACGTGAGGCCGGTCGGTTGCGCGGCCACCGTGACCGTATACGAGCTCCCATACGCGACGGCTGTGGGCATCGTGAAGGAGGTTGCGCCTGCGGGCACGCTGAGCGTGTCGGTGCCGTTAACCAGCACGAGGCCGGCGGCGGTGAGTCCGGTGATGGCGCCGCCCACGGTGAAGGTCCGATCCGAGCAGGTCACCACCACGTTCGTGATATTCGCCGTTCCCGCAATGCCGGAGCCGTTCGTCACGGTGCAGGCTTGTCCGGAGGGCTGGATCGCCACGATCACGTCATACCCTTGGGTGCTCGCGGCAACCTGGCCGAAGGTGAAAGTCGTCGCTCCGGCGCTGATTTCGAGATTCGCGCCGTTGCTGGCCAGCGCCAGGCCGCTGGTGGTCAACCCGCTTATCGTGCCCGACAGAGCCACGGGCACGTCGCTCGAGCTGCCGCCGCACGCCGCGAGAACAAGCAGGCTTGCGGCAATCGCGCTCCGCGCTGCCGAGGCTACGATAAAAGAGGAACTGTGTGATTGTCGTTGCACTTGAAATTTCCTGGCTTCCGATAATAAGAGGATCTCACGCCACGGTGCGATGCTGTCACAAAAAAGGGGCCGTCAGGTAAGATGCACGCCGAGTTTAAAGGTTCGGCCGGCGAGGAGGGGGGCGGGATGCGGTCGCTCGGGCGTTCTGGGCTGCGGGATGGACGGCGCGCATGAGAATTGCCGCGGTCTCCGACATCCATGGGAACCTGTCTGCCCTCGACGCCGTGCTCGCGGACATCGAGCGGCGGGGCGTGGACCTGATCGTCAACTTGGGCGACATCGTCTCGGGCCCGCTCTTGCCGCGCGAGACCGCGGCACGGCTGATGGCGCTCGGCTTGCCGACCATCCGCGGCAACCACGAGCGGCAGGTGTTGACGCTCGACCCCGCGCGCATGGGGCCCTCGGATCGGTACGCTTTCGACACCCTCGGAGAGGCGGAGCGCCGGTGGATGAGTGAGCTTCCCCCCGTGCTGTCCCTCGAGGGCGACGTGTTTCTCTGCCATGCAACGCCCCGCAATGACGTCGACTGCTATCTCGAGGAGCTGGTGGAGCGCGAATTGCGTCCGGCACCGCTTCGGCGGATCGAAGAGCGGACAAAGGGCATCCAGGCATCGCTGATTCTGTGCGGGCACTCGCACATCCCGAAGCTCGTGCATTTGTCGAGTGGGCAATTGATCGTGAATCCGGGCAGCGTGGGCATCCAGGCCTACGAGGGCCACGACCCCGGACCCCATCGGGTGGAGATGGGGGCGCCGCACGCGCGGTACGCGGTGGCCGAACGTCGCGGGAACCGATGGGCGGTCGATTTCTTCGCCGTCGCCTACGATTGGGAGGCGGCTGCGCGGCTGGCCGAGCAACGGGAGCGGCCGGACTGGGTGCGGGCGCTCCGAACGGGCTTCGTCAGCCACTAAGGGCTTCGACGCGGGTGAAGATGCATCGCCGTCGGTTAGAGTCACCGTGAGTTTGCAGAATGGAACCCCGCCGGTTCCGCCAACAGGGAGTTACGCATGAGCCATCGGATTCTCGCCGCCACATTGTCTTCGTGCCTTTTTATCGGCGGTGGGGCGTTCGCCTCGCCCAAATTGCTCGACAACATTCCTCTGCGATGGTCGCCGACATCGACGCTCGCCGAGATGGGCGCGCTCGATATCAGCGGGCCGGTGCTCTCCAAGAAGATCCACGTCGATCCGTTCGAGGATACTAGGCAAAAGCCGACGCTGATCGCGGAGAATCACGAGAAGGAGAGCAACGTCCTGCCGGTCACGACATCCGACGACGTCCCTGCCTTCGTCACCATGCACCTGGCGGAGCTCATGCAGAAGGCGGGGCTGAGCATCGCCGATGGTCCGGTGGATGTCACGTTGAGCGGAGAGATCCGGGATTTCTTCGTCGCCGAGACCTCCACCTACCGCGGCTCCGTAAGTTTGCTCGTGCACGCGAAAAACGCGCAAGGCAAGGAGATCTGGACCGGTATCGTCTCCGGCGATGCGGAGCGTTTCGGCCGCTCGTACAAGGCCCAGAACTACTACGAAGTGATTTCCGACATGCTGATCAAGGCGGCGTACAACCTCATGGCGAATCCGGGATTCCACCAGGCGTTGGCGACAAACTGACCGCCCCCTTGCGCGCGCGTCCGTTGAAATAGATCAACGAGAGAATCACGAGCGCCGCGCCCAGCAGACACATGGTGTAGGCCGCGCCCTTGAAGACGCCGAGCCACTCCATTTGCTTCAAGCCGAGATTGCGCCACAGCAGCAGAGCGCAGCTGCCGGCATAGCCGGCCGAATCGGCGACGTAGATCAGAAATCCGGCATTCGCCACGCGGCCGCTCACCGCCACGAGCCGGTCGAACAGCATGGCGTTGAACGGGGTATAGACAACGTAGAGACCCGCGCCGCTGACGATCATCCAAGGCAGCGGCCCAAGCCAGCCCGCATCGAAGGCCAGGGTGGAGGCGCCAAGCAAGAAAAGTCCTCCCAGGATCATCGCGTGAATGACCGCCAGCGCACGCCGATTGTCCTGGACTTTGACGATGATGCCCATCGCGATCAGCGCTACCGCGGCGACCGGCAGCTCGGCGGAGGTGAACACGCCGGCCGGATCGGCGTAGCCGAGTGCGCCCCACAGTTCCGCGGCGAAATTATCCCGAAAATCGCGGAGTGCCGTGGCAAGGACATAGGTGGCGACCAGCAGCGCCACGCCCACGCCATACTCGGCCAGGAAAGACCTGACTTCGCGTCCGGTCATGGGCGCGCGCCGGACGCGCGCCCGTTCGTCGTCCGGGCTCGGCGGCGGAAGCGCCGAAAGCCCCCATACGCCGAAAAACAGCAGCGGCACGAACGCAAGGCCGGTGGCGGCCGGCATCCAAAACATCGGCACCCGCAGGTGGTTCATGAGCAGCAGTCCGACGGATTTGACCGCCCCGGAAGAGACGATGAAGCTTGCGCACAAAACCGCGCCCAGAATCTCGGAGGTGCGCCTGCCTTCCATGTACGAGAACACCAGCCCCCAGATCATGCCGAGGCAGAGGCCGTTCAAGAGCATGGCCGCCACCTTCACCGCGGGCGGCGCGGCCGCGAACAACACCAGCGCGGCCCACGACAGGCCGATCAACCCCAGGATCGCGCGGGCGCGTCCCGCCGAGCGCATTTCGGCGATGACTTTGATGCCGATGAACTTGGACGTGGCGTAACCCATCACCTGTGCGATGACGATCGAAACCTTGAAATCCAGCGGGAAGTGCCAGCCGGCGATGTGATCGAAGCTCGCGGCCGCGAATGGCTTGCGGAAGGCATACATCGAGAAGTAGGTCGCGAATCCCGCCAGAGAGGCGAATATCGTGAAAGCGGCGGGCGATGCTCTGTTGAGCCAAGAAGCGAGCGGTTGCGGCATATCGGCTCCGGTTCGATGCGGTTAAGACAGCATCAAGCCGCGCCCAGGTGACACTGCGATGACACGGCGTGCCACGCCGCCCCGCTACATGGCGAGACGCGCGGACGGGGGACTCTTGCGTTCGGCGGGCTGCGAATCGGGCGACGGGGGAGAGTCGGATGCGGGCGCGATGCGGTGGACCTTCATCTCGCGCAGGGTATCCGCGATCGCGGCCACGGCCTGCCGCAGGGCATCGGGGCCGATCGCGCCGATGCAGCCAACTCGGAACGTCTCGACCGCGGTCAACTTCCCCGGATATAGGATGAATCCGCGGTCGCGGACGCGGGCGTAGAACTCTTTGAAATCGTAGTTGGGATCGGGCGGAGCGTGGAACGTGACGATGATCGGCGCCTGCAGCGCGGCCGGCAGAAACGTCCGGAAGCCGAGTTCCTGCATGCCGGAGATCAGCGCGGCGCAATTCTCCCGGTATCGGGCGAGCCGGGCGCCGAGCCCTCCCTGCACGTGGTACTGGTCGACGGCGGCGCGCAGCGCCGCCACCACGTGCGTCGGCGGCGTGAACCGCCATTGCCCGGTCTTCTGCATGTACTGCCACTGGTCGAGCAGGTCCATCGCGAGCGAACGCGAGTTGCCGGCGGAGCCCTCCAAGGCCGTTCGCCTGGCAATCACGAAGCCCATGCCGGGGACGCCCTCGAGGCATTTTCCCGACGCGGCGACCAGCGCGTCGAAGCGGATGGCACGCGCGTCGATGGGGATGGCGCCGTAGGAACTCATGGCATCGATGATCAAGCGGCGGCCGCGCCGCTCGACGACGGCGGCGATCTGCGGCAGCGGATTGAGAATTCCGGTGCCGGTTTCGCAATGCACTTGTGCGACATGCGTGATCGCCCCGTCGGCGGCCAAGGCGGCATCGATGCGCGCGGGATCAGCGGGCTCCTGCTCGCCGTGCGGCAGAATCACCGCCTCGCGGCCCAGATAGCCGAGAATTCGTACGATGCGTTTGCAGTAGGCGCCGTTGTCCGGCACGAGCACCTTGCCGTCCCTGGGAACGAGCGTACCGAGCGCAGCCTCGACGGCAAACGTGCCGCTGCCCTGAAGCGGCACGCACACATGCTCGCTTTGCGCATCGACGATGGCGACCAGATCTTTGCAGACCGACGCCGTGAGCGCGTTGAACGCCCCGTCCCACGAGCCGAAGTCCGACAGCATCGCGGACTTGGTATCCGCCGAGGTCGTCAGGGGGCCGGGCGTCAGCAGGATCGGGTTCTTCATGCGTGCTCCTTCATGGCGGCGTATGCGTCCCGGCCGGCAGGCGGTTTGCCGCCGCCTTGCGCCGGCCGTACGAGGGGTCTTTGAGTCGGTTGGGCTGGAGCGCGCCGGCACGCTCGAGGACCGGATAAGCCGTCGAGCAGAGGTGCGAGTGCACGCGCTTGAGATCGCGCAGGATGTCGAGGTCGAGCGAATACGACTCCATGGTATCCGGCGTCCCATGACGCAGGCGCGCGAGATAGGTCTCGGCGGCCGCGAATTCCTTCTCTCGCAGCAGCGTCTTCGCGGCGACCAGCTGGCGTGCGACGTTCACATCGCCGGACATGAAAATTCCGACCGACAGTCTCAGGCTGTCGAGAACCTGCTGATGAAATTCCACCAACTCCGCCTCACCCTCCTTCGAGAAGGTGATGCCGCGCCGGATCTTCTTCGACGCGATGTCCATGAGATTTTTGTCGATGATGTCGCCGACGTGCTCGAGATTGATCGAGAACGAAACGATCTCCATGGCTCGATAACCGTCGCGGTCGTCGAGGCTGTCGCGGGTCATGCGGGTCACGTACAGCTTCACCGCCTCGTTGAGGCTATCGACCGCGTCGTGCATGCGGCTGATCTCGGTGACGAGCTTGCGGTCATTGGTCAAGAGCGCGGTCATCGCCTGACGCAGCATGATTTCGATGATATCCCCCATGCGCAGCACCTCCCGCGCCGCCGAGACCAGCGCGACCGTGGGATTACCCGCGGCGCCGGGGTCGAGGTATACCGGTGTGCCGGGATCGGCCGCTCTGGGCAGATCCGGGAGCCACCGGGTGAGCCGTGCGGCGATGAAATCGAGCGGGCCGATAAACAACAAGGCGAGCAGGAGGTTGAAAGCGGTGTGGAAATCCGCGGCCAGGCGCGCCGGGTTCGGCTCGAAGCGCTCCAGCAGACCGGTAATCGGCTGCAAGAGCGGCAACACCACCGCGCAGCCGACCAGGCGGGTCAACAGATTGCCGATCGGAAGACGACGGCTGGCGGGATTCCCCGGCTGGCTGGTCTCGATCAAGGGGTTCAAAGCGCTGCCGATATTCGCTCCGAGCACCATGGCGAGCTCGGCAGTCGGTGTAACGATGTGCGCCGCACCGAGCGACATCACGACGAGCACCACGGCCACGCTCGAATGGGCGGCCCAGGTCATGGCAGCCGCGATCACGAGGCACAGGATCGGCTGATTCGCGATTGCCCCCAACAAAGCCTGGGAGACCACAGCGCTTTCGGTCGTCACCAAGGCGCCGAGGAATATGTGGAGCGCGAGCAGCATCAGCCCGATCCCGATCAATACGCGGCCCACGTCCCGCGTACGGGTTCTGCCGCCGCGCTTGAACGCGATCACGCCCGCCATCAACAGGATCGGGGTCACGACCGTGATATTGAACGACAACACCTGAACGACCAGCGTCGTGCCGACGTTGGCGCCGAGCATCACCGCGAGCGCGGGAACCAGATCCAACGTGCCGCCGGCGACGAACGAGCAGACCATCAAGCCGGTGGCGGTGCTGCTCTGCAAAACCCCGGTGACGAAGGCGCCGGCGAAAAAGGCGCGGAACCGGTTCTGAAGGGCGATTCCCAGCAAGCGCCGAAGCTCTGCGCCGAACGCGCGCACCACACCGCTGTGGACCATGTGCAGTCCCCACAGAAGCAGCGCAACCCCGCCGGTCAGGTCGAGAATGACCGTACTGCCCATGGCGCTTAGCTTAGATCGTCCACGGCAGCGAGTAGGTCTTGGTGTTGCAGAAACTCTTCATGGCTTCGAGTACACCTTCCTTGTAGCCGAGTCCCGAGTCCTTGATGCCGCCGAACGGCGTGATCTCCAGGCGGTAGCCCGGGACCTCGCGCACGTTCACGCTGCCCACCTGCAGCTCCTGGATGAAACGGGTGATCAAGTCGATCCGGTTGGTGCAGACCGACGAAGAGAGCCCGTAGGCGGTGCCGTTCGCAATGCGGATCGCCTCTTCCACGGTCTTGAAGCGGATGACGGGCGAGACAGGGCCGAAGGTCTCGTGCCGCACGACGGTCATGTCCGGCGTCACCCGATCGAGCACCGTGGGCGAATACAGCGCGCCGCGGCGAACGTTGCCGACCAGGAGCTTTGCGCCGGCCGCCACGGCGTCGTGCACCACGGCCTCGAAGCGGCGAGCCGAGGGCTCATCGATGACCGTCCCCATATCCATGGAAGCGTCGAAGGGATCCCCGTACTTCACACGTTGCGTCTTATCGATCAACAACTCGACGAAGCGCTCGGCGACGCTCTCCTGGACCAGCATGCGCTTGACGGCCGTGCAGCGTTGTCCGGAGTTGGCGTAGGACCCGCTTGCCGCGAGGGCAGCCGCCTCCTCCAGATCCGCATCCTCCAGCACGATGATGGGGTCGTTGCCGCCCAGCTCGAGCACCTGGCGCTTGTAGACGGCCTTGGCCGAGATGTACTTGCCGATCGACACGCCGCCGGTGAAGGTGACGAGGTCCACGTCCGGGCTCGTCAGCAGCTCGTCGGCGATCTCGGCCGGATCGCCGGTCAACACCGAGAGCATCTCGGGTGGGAGCCCGGCTTCGTACAAGACGTCCGCGAGGGCGTAAGCGGTGAGGGGGGTCTTTTCGCTCGGCTTGAGCACCACGCGATTGTTGGTGGCGACGACCGGGGCCACTTTGTGAATCACCTGGTTCAATGGATGGTTGAACGGCGTGATCGCGGTGATCACGCCGAGCAGCGGCTCACGCAGGGTATAGACCTTGCGGCTCTTGCCGTGCGCGGTGAGATCGCAGGAGAACACCTCGCCCGAGTCGATCAGCGCCTGATTGGCGGCGAACAGCAGGACATCCGAGGCGCGGCCGACCTCGTAGCGGGAGTCCTTGAGGCACAGGCCCGATTCGAGGGTGATCAGGCGGGCGAACTCCTCGCGTCTTGCGGCGATGAGGGCGCCCGCTCTCATGAGTATGCCGTAACGCTCGTGACGGGTGAGCTTGGAGCGATAGTTCCGCGCAATGCTCAGCGCGCGCTTCACGTCCGTCAGCGTGGCCTTCGGCACGGTCCCGACCCGTTCGCCGGAGTACGGATGGCGAATCTCGATCACCCGATCGCGCGCCACCTTCTCGCCGGCGATGCGCAGCGACTCCCGGATCGGATCGCGCCTGGCGGACGAATTCGGGTCGGCGGACACCGGGCGATCCTACGGGCGCTGCACGGCGAGGTTCAGCCCGAGATCGAACGCGTCGAAGTTGCGCCAACGGCGGCTCTTCGGCTGTTCTGCCACTTGGCGATTGACGAGCAGCGGCACTTTCTGCTCGGAGATGCCGCCATGCGAGCGCAGCGGCACGTCGAGCCCCGACAGATCGTGCCGGTCGCGCGCGGTGCCGATCACGGTATCGAGCTTCGAGACCACCACGAGATCGCCGATGCGGTCCGCCGGAAGCTCGAAGCGCGCGGCGGCATCGGCGCGCGTCAAGACGGCTTCGATTCCCGGCAGCGCGGCGATCCGGTCGGCGATCCCGCGCCGCTCGGTATCGTCCACATAGACCAGTGCGAAGGATCCGAGGGCGCCGTGATGCACGACGTAGGGATCCGTGATCGGCAGGATCACCCGCGCCCGGTCCTTCCCAATCCAGGCATCGATGGCGTCCTGGAGATAGATCACGTTGGGGCGGCCGTCGGCATCGTGCTTCGCATTCATGCCGTGATCGGCCGTGACGACCACCGTGGCGCCGAGCTCGTCGAGCCGGGCGAGATTCCTGTCCATCATGGCGTAGAAGTCATTGGCGGCCGGCGTACCGGGCGCCGCCTTGTGCTGGATGTAATCGGTCGTGGACAGATACATGAGTTCCGGCCGCTCGCGCTCCATGAGTTTCACGCCCGCCACGAACACGAACTCCGAGAGGGCCGCGCTGTAGACCGATGGCACCGGCATGCCGACGCGGGCGAGCACGTTCTCGATGCCGTTCTCTGCGAGGGTGGCCTGGTCGGCTTTCTCGGAGGAGAAGCAAATCCCCTTCATGCGGTGTCCGAGGAGCTTGCGCAGCTTGTCCTTCGCCGTGATCACGGCGACTTTGGCGCCGGCGTCGGAAAAGGCCGCGAGGATGGTGCCGGCGCGCAGGTGGCGCGGGTCATTCATCATCACTTCCTCGCCGCGCTCCGGGTCGAAGAAGTAATTGCCGCAGATGCCGTGCACCGACGGCGGCGCCCCGGTCACGATCGACAGATTGTTGGGGTTGGTGAAGCTCGGCATGACACAGTCGGCCAGGAACGAGGCTCCGTCGCCGCCGAGCAGCCGGCCGAGAAAGGGCGCAGCCCCGGCGGCGACGGCGGCCGTGATGTACTCGAGCTGGCAGCCGTCCACGCAGACGACCACCAGAGGACGGTCCATCCAGCGGTAGGTTCGGCCGTTGACGTTGATGGGGGGAGATACGTTCAAGTTCGGTACTCCTGCAGATTTCATGCCGATGGGCCGGTGCCGGCGGCCTTGTGCATGCGCGCGCGGCTCTCCGCCGCGTGTTGGCGCAGGAGCCGTCCCGCCCGGTCGCCGTCGCGTGCGAGGATGGCCGCAACCACCGCCTTGTGCTCGGTGTTGGAGACGGCGAAGCCGCCGCCATCCTGGAGCCCGCGCAGGCGAAACAGCAACAGCCCCTTGGTGAGCAGCCGGTAGCTTTCCGTCAAGCGCGCATTGCCCGCGAAGTCGACCAGCAAGTCGTGAAACTTCAAATTCAGCTCGTGGTAGCGGCTGATTTCGCGCACGGCTGCCACCTCGTCCATCTCCTCGGTCAGCGCTTCCAACTCGCGCAGCTGGGTGGCCGTGGCCCGCTCGGCGACCCGTTGCCCGATCAGCTGGTCGAGCGCTTCGCGGATGTCGTAGATCTCATCCGCCTCGGCAACCGATATCTCCCGGACGAATACACCGCGGTTCTTCTCCGATCGCACCAGCCGGGACTCCTCCAGCGCCCGCAGTGCCTCACGGATCGGACCGCGGCTGGTTCCGAATCGCACCGCGAGCTCGCTCTCATTGATGCGTTGGCCGATGCCAAGCTCGCCGCGCAGGATCAGCTGCTCGATTTCGATCTGGACCAGGGCGGGGAGCGAGCTCGATTGCACCAGCTGCAAGGCCGTGGGAGCCCCGCGGGAGATCATCGGAAATATCGCTCGCAGGGAGTCGCCGAGTTCATGGTCTCAACATACCACAACTGTCGATTGTTGACAATTTACAGTTATGGGCTCAGCGGAGTGCGGGTGGGTTCCAGGAGCCGGCGCAGCGGCCCGACGTGCTTCTCGTAGCGACGCCAGCGCCCGGCCGACTGGGCATGGAGCTTCTGCCGGACCTGCCACCTGCTGGCCGTGATGACGACGCGATCAGTCTCGTGGAAGGCCAGGCACTTCGGGTCCCAAGGCAGGCCGACGAAGTCCAGCATCCGGCGAGTCCAGCCCTCCTGATCCTCGACGAGTCCCTCGTAGGGAACCTCCAGCAGACTCGCCGCCGGCAGCACGTTGCGCCAATGGTCGGTGATCCGGACGTATTGCGCGTAGTAGTCGGCCAGGTGGTCCAGATCGTTGGCATAGGCCGTCACGTTGAAGAAGTTCTGAAAGTAGATCGACAGGCAGGTGTCGATGGGATGGCGCCGCATATGGATGATCCGGGCCGCGGGGAGCGCGGCGTGAATCAGTCCGGCATACAGGAAATTGGCGGGCATCTTGTCGACGACACGCAGCGCATTGCCGGACGAGGCCGTCAGGCGAACGAGATAATCGGCCGCCATCCCGGCCAGCAGGTCCGCGGCGTCGGCGCTCTCCAGCCGCGCTTTCTTCCAAGCGAGGAAGGCGGTATCCCAGAAGCTCAATTCGCCGGCGCCGAATACCTGCGGGTGCGAGGCCAGTATCTGCTCCGCAAGCGAGGTGCCGGATCGCGGCATGCCGACGACGAGGATCGGCAGTTGCGAACCGGAGCCGCCGCGCCGCCAGTTTCGGACGGAGGCGGCATCGAAGCTGCCGATCATCTCGTCGACGCGCCGAGCCAGCTTGGTGTTGTCGTAAGAGGCGCCATGGAGTTTCGCCAGTTCGTTGGCCTGCCGATAATGGCCGAACGCCCGATCGTAGCGCCCGACATCGTCGAAGTATTTGCCGAGCGCGTACTGAAGGTTTACTTCGTCCCTGCGCGACAGCCGCTTCGCCAGCAGAGCTTCGGCGCCCTCGAGCCAGTCGGTATCTCCGGCCGTCATCCTGCGGTGGCTTGCGATGCCGAACCAAGCATTCGGACAACCCGGATCCATCGCGATCGCTCGCCGGAATAATTCCTCCGCTTCGGAGAAGCGGCCTCGATCGGCGCGCAATTCACCCAACAGAGTCAGCGCTTCGACGGAACCCGGATCGATGTTCAGGGCGGCCTGACAGATCGCTTCCGCCTCGGCCGCACGACCTTGCTGGCGCAGCGCCGCTCCGAGGCTCCAATGCGCCAAGACATCGTCGGGCTCGAGCGCCAGCGCGCGGCGAAAGCTCTCCGCCGCCTCATCGACGCGCCGCAGCTCGAACAGTGCGCTTCCCAAGTTACAGTGGATCTCGGGGCGCCCCGGATCGAGCTCGATGGCCCGGACGTAATGCGTTACGGCTGCGCTGCGATCACCGAGCGCCGCGAGGCTGAGTCCCAGGTTATTGTGCGCGACGCTCAGCGCCGGATCGAGGGCAACAGCCCGCCGGCTGCTCGCGATCGCCTCCTCGAGGAACCCGAGCTGCCTGAGCGCGTTGCCGAGATTGCAGTGTAGCTGCGCATCCTCCGGCTCGATCTCGAGTGCGCGCCGGTAGCAATCCACGGCCTCGCCGCATTCGCCGAGCTCCAGGAGCGCATTCCCCAGATTATTTCGAGCCTCGACCCGCCGGGGCTCGAGGGCCAGCGCCTGCCGGTAGAGCGGTATCGCTTCGCGTGCGCGCCCGAGCGCCCGGATCGCGTTGGCGGCAGCGACCAGCGCTTGCACGTCTCGCGGCGCAATCGCGAGCGCGCGCCGCAAGCTCGCCAAGGCTTCCGTCCACTGCCCCTGATCGTGCAACGCCAACCCGAGATTGCCGTGCGCCTCGGCGTCGCGCGGCATGAGTTCCGCCGTTCGTCGCAATGCCGGCACCGCGTCCTTGCCTTGCCGCATGAGGGCCACACCGAGAATCTTCCACAGCATCCCCGCGTTCGGGTTCGCCGAGAGCAGCATCCGGGCCTTCGATTCCGCTTCGCTCAATCGCTCCCGCTCGACCAGCGCAACCAGCGCACCGATCTCACCCGGCGACGGTGTCCGCGGCGCCGCCGCCGAGGTGGGTTCCAATCCGCAGCAGCGCTTATATTTCTTGCCGCTGCCGCAGGGGCAAGGATCGTTACGGCCCGCCTTCAACCGCGGCTCATGCATCGCGATAGCGGGTCAGCGCGTCGCCGAGGGCCGTCTCGAGCGGCCCGAGCCACGGCTCGAAATGTCTCCACTGATCGAGTCCCTCGCGATAGATGGGCTGACGCACCTGTTCGGAGCTGGCGGTGCGCACGCTGCGCTCCGTCTTGTAGAACTCGAGGCACTGGGGCTGGAATTCGAGTCCGCAGAACTCGAGCACGCGCCGCACGTTGCCGTCGAGGTCATCGACGACCTCCTCGTGGTGTACTCGAAGTACCCGTCCGGGAAGCACCCGGTCCCAGTGCCTCATCAGCTCGAGATAGGTTCGGTAGTATCTGGCGATGTCGTCGATGCTGTAGGTGAACTCCTGACCATTGGCGAACAACTGCTTGAAGTTGCTGAAGCAACACGCCATCGGTTCCCGGCGCGCGTCGATGATCCTGGCGTTCGGCAGCATCAGGTGGATCAATCCGAGGTGGCGGAAATTGTTCGGCATCTTGTCGATGTAATACGGTTTGCCGGTGCGGTAAGCGCGTGTGCCTTCGAGATAATGCTCGCCGAGACTCAAGGCCTCCTCGGCGCTCATCTGAGCCAATATCCGCGGGTAGCGTGGGTTGTTCATATCCGGTACACGGCCCCGCAGCCGATGGACGATTTGCTGGATGTTGGGGAGCTCCTGCGTTCCCTCCACCTCGGAGTGCGAGGCCAGGATCTGCTCGAGCAGCGTCGAACCCGAGCGCGGCAGTCCTACGATGAATATCGGCGAACGGTCCGGCGAGCCCCAGCCGCGACGGCCGGCGAACAGCTCGGCCGTGCAGATCTCGATCTGCTGGCGGGTATTGTTCTCGATGATCTCCGGACGGTACGTGTTCTCGGAGCGTTTCAGTTCATTTCCGCGCTCGTAGTAACGGAAGGATTCCTCATAGTCGCCCCTATCCTCGAGCGCCTTGCCGAGCGCGAAGCTCAAATGATAGCGGTCGACGAGCGCCGTGGTGGGCGCCGATTCCGCGGCGCGCATCCGGGTCAGCTCTTCAGCCGTGAAGCGGTAGGTCTTGAGATTCGCCAGACTCCAATAGGCATCGCCGAAGTCCGGCCGGCAGGCGGCGGCCCGGCGGTAGGACTCCACTGCCTGCTCGCGCCGGCCCAGAGTCTTCTGGGCATGGGCGATCGACAGATGCAGCTCGGTATCCGCGGGCGCGTCCTCCAGAAGCACGCCATAGAGCTCGATCGCCCGTTCGTGCTCACCGAGGCCGACACAATTGAACGCATAGGACGTCCTCAAGTCGCGGTTGTCCGGCTCTTCCTCGAGAAGCAGGTCGAGTTCGCGGCGCGCTTCGCCGTGGCGGTGCAGTTCGGCGAGCACGCCCGCATATTCCCGGCGGGCGGCACGATATCCCGGTGCGAGGCGGAGCACTGCCGCCAGCAGCAGTTCCGCGTCGTCGTACACCTTGCGAGCAATGCCGATTCCGGCGAGCAGGCGCATGGCCTCGAGATGATCGCCATGCCGCAGGAGATACGCCCGCACCATCGATTCAGCCGGATCGAGCTCGCCGTCCACGAACAGCCCCGTCGCGGTCACCACCTCGGGCGGCAGGTTCTGGAGCGCGGCCACACGGGCGGCGGCCGTGGCGGCGCTGTCGGTCCGCCCGGTCATGCGGTAGAGGCCGGCCAGCATGCTCCAGCTGCCCGGCAGGGAATGATTGAGAGCCACGGCGTGCTCAAAGGCCTCGATGGCCTGTGGCGCCTGCTTCCTCTCGACGAAGCAGCGGCCCCGCTCCTCGTAGAGCCGGCTGAAGCGCGAATGGTGCCGCTCGAGGATCTCGAGCGTGCCGAGCGCGTCGGAGATCCGGCCCAGGTATCGCTGGGCGACGGCCGCGCAGAGCAGGGCATCGCGCTGCTCCGGGGTTTGCGCCAGCATTGCCTGGCAGGCGTCGAGCGCCTCAGAGAATTTCTGCTGCCTCAATAGAGCGCGCGCCCGAGCTATCTCGGAGGCGCTCGCCGTTGCGACCGTCTTGCTGGAATCCATGGCGCTCGAAGAGAAGGGCGCAGACATCTATGCGCACCCGATTCTACTGCAACCGCCGAAGCCGTGATCGAAATCGCCCAAAAGCGGACCCCCTCGCGCCGGGTCGACGCGAGGGGGTCGGATCAAACATCGAGACCTATGCGCCGATCAGAACTTATACCCGACCAGCAGCATGAGCACTCGCGGACGCAGCGGCACCTTCGACTCGATGAACTGGCCGGACGAGGTGTTCGTGCTGGCGCTCGAGTCAAACAGGTTGGAGCCGTTGATTTGCGCCGTCCACTTGTCCTTGGCCACTCCGATCGCCCCGTCCGCCGTCGTGTATCCCGGCATGGTGTATTGACACAGGGTCGTGGTCGGAACGGGAGAACAGAATGAGGTATTGCCCTGCGGGAAGCTGGCCGGCTCGTTGCGCATGCTGCCCACGTGATTCGCGCCGAGCGTGACGAACGTGTTGTAGTCGCCCAGGTGCCAGTCGTAACGCGCGCGCAGATTGAACTGCAGCTCCGGCGAGAATGCCGGCGAGGTGCCGAGCACGCCGTACGGATTGGTGTAAGCCTTGCCTTTGATCTGCGTGATGCAATCGCCGATCGGGGTGGGATTGCCGGCGGAGACGATGTTGCTGGGCAGGCAGGGTGCGTTGGTCTGCTCGGAATGGTTATACGAGCCCGAACCCTGGACGGTGAGCCCTTCCGTCGCGCGTGCGACCACCTGCAGCTCGACGCCCTTGATCGTATAGCTGGGGCCGTTGATGTCGAACGTGGTGTTGCCGAGATGGACCGGGTCGAACAGCGGCAGTTGCACGTTGTCCCAGTGCATGACGTAGGCGGAAGCGTTCACCTGGATGCGATGGTCCAAAAATTCGGTCTTGTAGCCGATCTCGTTGTTGATGAGGCTGTCGGAGTCGTAGCCGACCGGCTTGTCGAACTGATCGGTCCCCTTGCCGAGGTACGGTGCCACTCCCTTGAGAACGGGAATGCCGTCGGCGGAGGAGGTGCGGTTGAAGCCGCCCGGCCGGAAGCCCTCCGAATAGGTGTAGTACACCATCGTGTCCGGCGTCACGTGCCAGGTCAGGTTGCCGCGGCTCTTGAATCCGTGTTCCGTCTTGTTCAGATTGATGCCGAAGCCGCAGCCATCCTTCGCGGTGCAGGCCCCATTGGGCACGTTGAGTGTGGTGCTGGTCTCGGAATAGAACTCCGAGCCCTGCTCGAACTCATCATAGTGGTAATAGCGCGTCCCACCGGTGAGGGTCAGCACCTTCGGAATCAGATCGAAATCGAGGGAGGTGAACACGGCAGTCTGGCGATAGCCGCGCTTCACGTCCTCGCCGAAGGCCGTGTCGGAGTTCGTGCGCAGGCTGGGGTCGGTCGCGTAGTTGCCGGGAAGCGGTCCCACCGCGGACAAGCAGTCCGGGCCACCCGCGGCCGAGATCGCGAGGTTCGCCGTGTCGCACTGGGGTATCGACAGATAGTTGAAGTTCATCTGATCCTTGATGATGAAGTCTTCCCAATAGCCGCCGAGGAGGGCGCGGAAGCGATTGTCCTCGGAGGTACTGACGCGAAACTCGTGGCTCTGGTGGGTGTTCTCCACCGTGTCGTTCCAATCACCGACCGGGGCGTAGCAGCTGGTCGCCTTGGCGGACCGGAAGTACGTGTAAGGAGCGCCCTTGCCGGTGCAGGTGTAGTAGGAGCCCGCGCCGCTGCGCATGTAGTTGGAATAGTCCGTTTGCTGCTGGATGTGGCGGTCCAGATAGCTGCCGGTGTAGACGAGTTTCAAGTCGCCGAACGAGCCCAGGGCGTCGGGAATTCTGCCGTTGACGGTCCAAGCGGTACTTTCGTAGTGATCCTTGTCATAGGCCGGCGTGAAGGCCTGGATCTGGTCGTTGCCGAGTGGCGCGCCGTTCACTCCGGTCGGGTACTCGGCCCAATAGCCGTTGGCCTGCATGTTTTGATAGTTTTGCTGGAGCAGCACGTTCCAGTCATCGTTGATCTTCAGCAGCGCGCCAACCCGAAGACCCGTGTAGGTCTGCGAGTTCGTGTTGGATTCGACCAGATTCGCGTTGTTGGCCGTGACGGTCGGCTCCACGATGTTGGCGATCGTCCCCGGCACATTCGAGATGTAGCCGCCGCGGGTGTCGGTGAATATCGTCGCGCGCACCGCCAACGTGTCCGGGATGACCGGCAGGTTGATGGTCGCGTTGCCGAGCGCGTTCGGATCGCCCCCGCGCGCGGTGATGCCGTAGCCGGCATTGACATCGCCTTCGGTGACGTCGAGCTTCGGCTTGTTGGTGATGTACCGGATGGCGCCGGCTTGCGCGCCGCCGCCGAACAGAGTCCCTTGCGGACCCTCGAGCACTTCGACCCGTTCCATGTCGACCAGGTACACGTCGTTGTTGCGCGCCGGGAACTGCATCGACTGGTCGTCCAAATAGAGGGCGACGTTCGGGAAGGGAGCCGTCGTCGACTGCGATTGGTTGCCCGAGCCGCCGGAGCTCAAGCCGCGCACGAAGATGTTGCCCGTCCCCGGTCCGTTGCCGCTGAAGGTCACGTTCGGTGTGTACTTCAAAAGATCGTCGAACGTCTGAACGTTGAGCTGCTTCAGCTGCTCGCCGGTGACCGCCTGAATGGTGATGGGCACGTTCTCGAGCGACTCCGTTCGGCGCTGCGCGGTCACCGTGATTTCCTGGATCTGCTCCGAGGTGTCGGCGGCGGGGGTGTCGTTGGCGGTCTCCGCATGCGCGAACCCGGCTGCCGAGCCGCCCAAAATGGCGGCAATGGCATAGGACAGCTTCGAATTGAAATTCATATTTTCATCCCTTCCCTTATTGAATAATTTATTATTGCTGCGCAACAATATACCGGCCTCTTGCCGGCAACTGCTTGAAATTCTTTTCAGCGCCAGGTGGTTATCACGTTTTAACCACCCCAGGCAAGAGCCCGGGCTTTTTTTTGTTGCCAGACCGCATCACACGCCGAGGAGTCGGTGTTTGGATCGCATGCTGCAAGCGCTTCGGCCCGCATGCAGGGTGGCAACAAAAACACGAAAAAACCCAGCTAAATATTACCGGCGGATGACGACAGTTTTATGACGAACGGCGCCTAGGCAGTTTGCGCCGCGTAGATTCTGCGCACCGTGTCCATCGTATCCGCCTCCGCGGCCCGCTTGTCATCTCGATAGCGCTTCACCCGAGCGAGCCGCAACGCGAGGCCGGCGGGGTAGCGCGCGCTCGCCTGCAAGTCGCTGAAGGCGATTTCCACTATCAGCTCCGGCCTGACGTAAACGGTCCCCGAGTCGCGGCGGGTCTCGCGGGCCAGGAGTTCGCGCGTCTGCCAGTCGAGCGTGGCGTCGGTGAGGCCCTTGAAGGTCTTCCCGAGCATGACGTATTCCCCGGAGGAGGGCTCCATGGCGCCCAAGTGCAGATTGGAGAGCTTGCCGGCCCGTCGCCCATGTCCCCATTCGGCGGCCAGCACCAAGAGGTCGAGGGTGTGCGCTCGCTTGATCTTCAGCCAGCTCGCGCCGCGATTGCCGGCTTCGTAGGGCGCGTGCAGCGACTTCGCCATGAGGCCTTCGTGACCTGCCTGGATCGCCGCCTCATAGAAGGCCTGCGCCTCCTCCTCAGAGGTGCTCAGCAGGCGGGGCATGCGCAGCGAAGCCGGGACGGCCTCCACCAGCGCCCGGTAACGCTCTTGGGTGGGCCGTTCGGCGATGCTCGACGAACCGATGCGCAGACAATCGAAGAAAAATGCGCCGATCGGGAGCTCGGCGCGCAGCTTGTCCACGTCGAAGCGCCGGCCGAAGCGGCGCATCGTGACTTGGAAGGGGCGGGGACGGCCCCTCGGGTCGAACGCGATGGCTTCCCCGTCGAGCACGAGGCTTGCTGCCGGAAGCGCTCTCGCCGTCTCGACGATCTCGGGAATCGCGGCGCTCACATCGTTCAATCCCCGGGTGTAGATTCGGACCTCGGCGCCGGCCTTGTGCACCTGGATTCGCGCCCCGTCCATCTTCCATTCGAAGGCCGCCTGTCCACCGAGCTGGCGCAACGCCGCGCCCACGTCGGCGGCGGTTTGCGCCAGCATCGGAGCGACCGGCGCGAACAACTCGAGCTGAAATCCGCCGAGCGCCGTGATGCCGCCCATGAGCGCCGCAAGGGCCACCCGCCCCAAGCTCCCGGCATACATGGCTGCGCGCCGGATCTCCGAGGCCGGCAATCGGCTTGCGGCGGCGATGGCATCGAGCATCACTCCGGCCAGCGCGCCTTGCCGCAGCTCGCCGGCCAGGAGCTGAATCAAGAAGCGATGCTCGCGCGAGGTAGCCCCGGAGAACAAGGCGCCGAGCGCCCGCTCGCGCCGCGCCGCCGAACCGCTGCCCCGGATGGCGGCGATGGCCGTCAGCGCCTGATCCACGCTGCCGATCGTCAACGTCTCGGCGCCGGCCGCGGAATTGGCCGCCGCCTGCAGCGAAGCGAAGCCGATGCCTATGCGGCCCTGAGGTGTCTCGCCCGACAGATAAAGAACGGCGGTTTCGATCTCGTCCGGCGGCAGCGATTGCAGGAACTCGGCGAGCGCTCGCACCTTCGCGAGCCGGGCCGAGGTGGCCGCGACGTGCTCCGAGGCGGTTACGAGGCGGGCGAGCAGGGTCACGCGCCGGATTGTAACCGGGGCCTCGGCCCGCCCGGCCGGGGCCCGCTCGACGGTGCCGCCCAGACCGTCAGCAGCTCTTCGTGAAAGCCGCCGATCCGGGCGGCAATGCGCCGGTCCGGCGGCTGATCGTAGTAGGTCAGCATGGTATTCTTGAGGGCTTGGGCGATCCGCTTGCGCCAATGGCGGCGTTCGAACAGCGCTCTTGCCTTCTCCTGCGCCTCGAGCAGGGACTTTGACGCGGCATCCGCGTTGCCGACCGGCGGATGGGGAGAGCTCTCGAAGGAGGATTGGCTATGCATGTGGTTCGCTCGGTCGCCGGTTTACCCAAACCTCGCATCTTCGAGGAGCTGCGACAACAGCTATCCGGGCTCATGGCGGGAGAACGCGATGGCCTCGCGAATTGCTCCAATCTGGCCGCCTTGATCTACGAGGCGCTGCCCGCCCTGAACTGGGCGGGGTTCTACTTCGTGAGGGGCGCCGAACTAGTCCTCGGCCCCTTCCAAGGAAAGGTTGCCTGTGTGCGCATCGCTCTGGGAAGAGGTGTGTGCGGTACCGCCGCCGAGCGCCGCGAGACGCTGGTGGTGCCCGATGTCCACGAGTTTCCGGGGCACATCGCCTGCGATGCCGCCTCGCGCTCGGAGATCGTCGTGCCGCTGATCGCAGCCGGACGAGTGCTCGGTGTCCTGGATCTCGATAGTCCGGAGCGTGATCGGTTCGATCGGGAGGATGCCGGGGGGCTGGAGGCTCTCGTGCGGCTGCTGCTGGAAGGCTCGGACTTCGGCCGGCTGGTCGATTGAGGACCCAACGCCGACGCAGGGCGCGCGGCCGAACCCGCGGTCAGCGCTCCGCAAGCACCGGCTGCGCCGTGTAGAGATCCGGAAATTCGCGTTTGAGATTCTCGACCTTCGGTAGATCGTTGAACGCGATGTACGGTGCGGATGGATGGCGAACCAGATAATCCTGGTGGTAGTCCTCCGCCGGATAGAACCCCTCGAGCGGCGCAACCTGAGTGACGATCGGGCGCGCGAAGGCGTGGGCCTGGTTGAGCTGCGCGATGTAGCTCTCCGCGATCCGCCGCTGCTCGGGATCGGTATAAAAGATCGCCGAGCGATACTGGGTGCCCAAGTCCGGTCCCTGACGGTTCAGCTCGGTCGGATCGTGAACCGCGGAAAACGCGATCTGAAGAATCTGTCCGTAAGAGATCTGCGCGGGGTCGAAGGTAATCATCACGGACTCCGCGTGCCCAGTCATGCCGCTGCTCACCGTCCCGTACTCGGCGGTGCGTTTCGAGCCGCCCGAATAGCCGGATACCGCCTTCTGCACGCCGCGCACGTGCTCGAACACGCCTTGCACTCCCCAGAAGCAACCGGCGGCAATCACCGCCGTCTGCATCGGGCCCGCGGCTTTGGGGTTGTCGATCACGGGAGCCGCGACCGGCGCCGAGCCCGCGGCGCCATATATTGGAGAGCAAGCGGTGAGCGTGAGCAAGGCGGCAAGCGACGCACCGACCGCCCATTGGAGGGTTGAGTGAGACATCGCACGCGCCAGGACCATGAGGTTTCGCTCGTTGACGGAGATATACCGTAGACCGGGTCATCGCGCCCCTTATTACGGGGGCGGCCACAAACCTGCGATGACGCGCACCTCGTTGACTGCCTGGGCGTGGCGGAAATGCCGACGGCCGGCGTTATGATGCGGCCTCGGGCCTCGCGGAGAAACGGCGGCATGAGGATCCTCACAACCCAGCGTCTCGAATTGCGCGAGCTTTCACTGGCCGACGACGGGTTCATCTTGACGCTGCTGAACGAGCCGGCATTTTTGCGCCACATCGGCGACAAGGGCGTACGATCCTTGGCCGATGCGCGCGAATACATCGCGAAAGGGCCCGTGGGGAGCTACCGGCGGTTCGGATTCGGACTGTATCTGACCAGCCTCGCCGGCCGCGACGAGCCCATCGGGATCTGCGGTCTGCTGAAGCGCGACAGTCTGCCGGACGTGGACGTAGGGTTCGCATTTCTTTCACGCTACTGGTCGAAAGGCTACGCGGCAGAGTCGGCGGCCGCCGTGCTCGACTATGGCAAGCGGCGCTTGAGGCTCAAGCGCATCGTGGCGATCACCGCCCCGGAGAACCACGGCTCGATCGCGGTGCTCGAGAAAATCGGCCTCAAATTCGAGCGTATGGTGAGGTTGGAGTCGGATGCCCACGATCTCAAGCTCTTCGGGCCGGGCGGCGGCGGCGATTTCGCCGGGACGGCCGCATGAAGATCTACTTTGCCGAGTGGCTCGGGATGCTCTATGGCTTGTCCGAGCTGGGATTGACCGTTTTCAAGCGCGCGGGCGGAGGGACGTCGGACGCCGACCGGGGCAGCTTGCGCCTGCTGTGGGGCGTCATCCTCGCGAGCGTCTATCTGGCCTTTTGGCTGGAGCATACCCTGCCGCAGTTCTCATTCGGTCCGCGGCCGATTGTCGAGATCGCCGGCTTCGCGCTGTTCGCGGCAGGAATCTCCCTGCGCTGGTACGCCATCATCGTTCTCGGACGTTTCTTCACGGTGAACGTCGCCATCGCCCAGGACCATCGGCTGATCGAAGCGGGTCCGTACAGGTTCGTCAGGCATCCCTCGTACACCGGCTCGCTGCTCGCATTCCTGGGACTCGGCGTCTGCTGCGGTAACTGGGCCTCGCTCGCGGCTCTGATGATCCCGATACTTGCGGTTTTTTTGCGGCGCGTGCAGGTCGAGGAAGCCGCGCTCGTGGCGGTATTCGGCGACCGATACCGCGACTACATCCGCCGGACCAAGCGATTGATTCCGGCGATCTACTGAAACCACTCTTTAGCGGAGTAACGCCATGCATCCCTTTCCTCACCATTATTCAGTGCACACCCTGGTGCGCCCCGACGGGGATGTGCCGCTGGCCTCGGAAGGCGTCCGGGTGATCGAATCGGCCCCTCCGAAGGAATTCGACGGTCCGGGCAACCAATGGTCGCCCGAGCAGTTGCTGACGGCCGCCGTCACGGACTGCTTCGTGCTCAGCTTCCGAGCCATCGCCAGCGCATCGAAATTCGCCTGGGTGAGCCTCGAGGCCAGCACGCGCGGCACGCTCGACCGGGCCGACGGCAAGATGCGGTTCACCCGATTCGACACGCACGCGAAGCTCCACGTGCACGCGGGAGCCGACGTCGATCGTGCCAAAAGACTGCTGGAAAAGGCGGAGGCGACCTGCCTGGTGGCGAACTCGCTCGCGAGCGAGCGCCATCTGACGTTGGAAGTGATCGGGCAGTAGGGCGGATCGGGCGGCAAGCCGCTCGGGGGAGCGGCCTGCCGTCGCGAAAGTCCGTCTAGTCGTCCATCAAGAAGCTGCGCAGCTGTTCGCTGCGGCTCGGGTGACGGAGCTTGCGCAGCGCCTTCGCCTCGATCTGGCGGATGCGCTCGCGCGTCACGTCGAACTGCTTGCCGACTTCCTCCAGCGTGTGGTCGGTATTCATGTCGATGCCGAACCGCATGCGCAGCACCTTGGCCTCGCGCGGCGTGAGCTGCGCCAGGACGGAGTGCGTGGTCTCGCGCAAGGACTCGGTGGTGGCCGAATCGATGGGCGATGATACGGAGGTATCCTCGATGAAGTCGCCCAAGTGCGAGTCCTCGTCGTCGCCGATCGGAGTCTCCATGGAGATCGGCTCCTTGGCGATTTTCAGGACCTTGCGAACCTTGTCCTCCGGCATCTCCATGCGCACCGCGAGCTCCTCGGGCGTCGGCTCGCGCCCCATCTCCTGCAGCATCTGTCGCGAAATGCGGTTCAGCTTGTTGATGGTCTCGATCATGTGCACCGGAATGCGGATGGTGCGAGCCTGGTCGGCGATGGAGCGCGTGATGGCCTGGCGGATCCACCACGTGGCGTAAGTCGAGAATTTGTAGCCGCGGCGATACTCGAACTTGTCGACCGCCTTCATCAGGCCGATGTTGCCTTCCTGGATCAGGTCCAAGAACTGCAGCCCGCGATTGGTGTACTTCTTGGCGATCGAGATCACCAAGCGCAGGTTGGCCTCGACCATCTCTTTCTTCGCGCGGCGGGCCTTGGCCTCGCCGATCGAGACTTCGCGGTTGATTTCCTTGATCTCGTTGATCAGGACGTGGAACAGCCCTTCGAGATCCTTGAGTTTGTTCTGCCGACGCTCGATCTCGTCCTTGAATTTGGCCAGCGGCGCCGAGTAGCGCTTCTTGGCCTTGATGTGCTTGTCGAGCCAGCGCGTGCTGGTCTCGTTCTTGGGAAACGTCGAGATGAAGTCCTTGCGCGGCATCCCGGCCTGCTTGATGCAAAGGAACATGATCTCCTTCTCGAGCAGGCGTACTTCGGTGACGTGCTGGCGCAAGTTGTCGATCAGTTGATCGAACATCTTGGGCGAGAGCTTGAGCTCCATCAACTCGCCGCATATCTTCTTGCGGATCTTCTGGGTCTTCGGATCCTTCGATCCCAGCTTGTCGAGCGCGTTTAGGAATTGATGATGCGCCTTGGCGATGGAAGTGAACCGCTTGGCGGCCTCTTCCGGATCCGGGCCGGTATCGATCGCTTCCTCGTCCTCTTCGCCATCGCTCTCATCGTCGTCGTTCGCCGCCTCTTCGCGCTCGAGCGCCATCATCTTCGGATTCTGCGGTTGCGCGATTTCGTCGGGCGCATTCGGGTCGACGAAACCCACGATGACGTCGACCAGGCGCATCTGCCCTGCCTTGACGGTTTCGTAGTGCTTCAGCAAGAGATCGTACGTCCCCGGATAGCTTCCAAGGGCGATCTTGACCGCCTCCAGTCCTTCCTCGATGCGCTTCGCGATGCGGATCTCGCCCTCGCGGGTCAGAAGCTCGACGGTGCCCATCTCACGCATGTACATGCGCACGGGATCGGTGGTGCGGCCGAATTCCGCGTCGAGATTGGCGAGCGCGGCGGTCGCTTCTTCGACCGCCTCTTCGTCCGGCGCGGCCGTGGCATCGGTCAAGAGCAACGACTCGGCGTCCGGTGCCTTTTCGTACACCGGGATGCCCATGTCGTTGATCATGTTGACGATGTCTTCGATCTGCTCGGGATCGACGATCTCGCTGGGCAAATGATCGTTGACTTCCACATACGTGAGGAAGCCCTGTTCCTTGCCACGCGCGATCAACAGCTTCAGTTGCGACTGACGCTCGTCCGCGATCGTTGTGGCGGTGCCTGCCGGCGCTTTTTTGATCAAAGTGGACGCCTCATGAGAGATCGAGAGGTTTCAAGACAAGCCGATAAGTATACGATTTTGGCCACTCCGTGACCATATCCACTGCCCGCACTGCGGGTCAGGCGCCGGATGACGGCGGCGGCCCCCCGGGCCGGGCCTTCGATTTCAGAAGTAAGCTCAATTCCGCCTTTTCGTCGTAATTCAAGCCCATTTCCTCTGCTTTTCGCAATAATTCGTTCATTCGGCGCCCCGGGCCGTGATGCTCCACGAGCTTCTGGAGGGCCATTTGGAGCTCTTTCGCGGCCCCGGACGCCTCCTCCACCATGGCGGGCGCCAGTGCGAGCTCGGTCAAACGGTGGTACTCGGGCCGCTCCCGCCACCGTTCCAGCAGCATCGCGGTGGTGGGTTGGGTCATCTCGGCCGCCTGGTCGAGCAACTCGTTGAGCACCCCGATACCGGGGAGGTCCACTCCCGCCAGCGCTTGCCGCGCGCCGGCCGCCCGGGCCGCCGCAGGGTGGTGCAGTACCAGGCCGATGGCCTGGCTCAGCAGGTTGCCCCTACCTGCGCTCATCCGACCGCGTCTCGTCCGGATTGGTTCCGCAGGCTCGGAACCCTGCGGGGTACGGTCCGTGGCGGCGCCGGCCGCTGCTCTTGCAGCGGGGGAGGACCTGCCCGCTGCTTCCAAGTGCTCGCGCAGCTTCGCCGCCGGCATGCGCACCTCGGCCGCGAGCCGGTCCAGTGTGAGATCCCGATACACACCCTGCGGCATGCGGGCAAACAGCGGCGCCGCCAAGGCGGCGAGCTTCGCCCTGCCGCCCACCTCGGACACATCGACTTGGGAAACCAGCTGCCGAACCAGGTACTCGGACAGCGGCAGCGCGCCCTTGAGCCGGTTCTCGAAGGCCTCTGCCCCCTCGGCCGCCACCAGCGTATCGGGGTCATGTCCCTGCGGCAGAAACATGAACTTGAGCTCGCGTCCGTCGCGCGCCAGCGGCAACGCGTTCTCGAGCGCGCGCCATGCGGCTTTGAGGCCGGCGGCGTCCCCGTCGAAGCAGAATAAGAGCTCGCTGGTCAGCCGAAAAATCTTGTTCAAGTGCTCTTGGGTGGTGGCGGTTCCAAGCGTCGCGATCGCGTAGGTGATGCCCGCCTGATGCAGACGCACCACGTCCATGTAGCCCTCCACCACCATCAGCCGCTTGAAGTCGTTGCGCGCCTGCCGTGCTTCGTAGAGCCCATAGAGTTCCCGGCCCTTGTGAAACAGCGGCGTCTCGGGCGAGTTCAAGTACTTGGGCTCGCCTTGATCGATCACGCGTCCGCCGAAACCGAGCACGCGTCCGCGCGAATCGCGGATCGGGAACATCACGCGGTCGCGGAACCGATCATAGTAGCCGCCCGCCGTCTCGCCGCCGGCCCGCCCGCTGCCGCCATCGCGCTCTATGATCAATCCCGCCTGGAGCAGCCGCCGGCGCTCGTTCTCGTCCGCGCCGAAGCGATTGAGCAGGGCGTTCCACGAGTCCGCCGCATAGCCGAGCGCAAACTTCGCGCGTGTGGGCGCGTCGATTCCGCGCGCGCCAAGGTAGTCGCGCGCGCGGGCGTTGTCGGCGAGATTCTGCTCGAAGAATCTCGCGGCGCGCGTCATGAGGTCGTACAGATCGCCGCCGCCGGGCTCGCGCGCGCTCTGCGCCTCGCGCGGCAATTCCAGTCCGGCCCTCTGGGCGAGGTCCGCCACCGCATCGAGAAAGCCGAACTTCTCGTATTGCATGAGAAAGCCCACGACCGTGCCGTGCGCTCCGCACCCGAAACAATGGTAGAACTGCTTGTCGGGGCTCACCCAGAAGGAGGGAGTTTTCTCGCTATGGAAGGGGCAGCACGCCTTGTATTCGCGTCCGGATTTCTTGAGCGCGACCCGCGCGCCGATGATCTCCACGATGTCGGAGCGCGCGACTATCTCGTCGAGGAACGGTTGTGGAATGCGGCCGGCCATGGACCGGTCGCGGTCAACCGCCGAGCTTGGCTTTGATTTTGGCGCCGACGGCGGCCATGTCGGCCCGTCCTTGCGCCTTGGTCTTGATGATGCCCATCACCTTGCCCATGTCCTTGATGCTGGCAGCGCCGGTGGCGGCGATGGCGTCGGCGATCAGTGCATCGACTTCCGCGTCGCTCAATCGTGACGGCATGTAGCCCTGAAGGAGGGTGATTTCCGCGGATTCCTTGTCGACCAAGTCCTGGCGATTGCCGGCCTGAAACTGCGCGAGGGATTCCTTGCGCTGCTTGATCATCTTCTCGAGGACGGAGAGCACCTGCGTATCGTCCAACACGATGCGCTCGTCGACTTCGCGCTGCTTGATCGCGGCGGTGATCATCCGGATGACGCCGAGCCGCTCCTTCTCGCCGGCGCGCATCGCGGCCTTCATGTCATCGGTGATTCGCTCTTTCAGAGACACCGAGGAACCGGTATCCGGACTCAATAGGGCCGGGACGACGCTGCTTGCGGAGCGCTCGAGGGGGCGCCGCCGGCACCGCGCATGTTCTCCCGCGACAGCCGCTTCAGGTGGCGCTTTACCGCGGCAGCCTTCTTGCGCTTACGTTCCTGGGTCGGCTTCTCGTAGAATTCACGGCGGCGAAGCTCGGTGAGGACACCCGCTTTCTCGCAGGCTCGCTTGAAGCGGCGCAGAGCGGCATCGAAGTACTCGTTCTCGCGAACACGAACGCTGGGCATTCAAACCTCAATATCTTGAGACAACGGGCTGCCGCCGGACAATCGGCAGCAGGGGGGCGCATTCTAAAGGGCGTCCCCGTAAAAGGCAAAGGCGGTAGGAAAAATGCGGGTAATCGGAATCGAAAGTTCCTGCGATGAGACCGCGGTGGCCGTCTTCGACACCGTGCGGGGGCTCCTGTCTCATCGGTTGCACAGTCAGATCGCAATGCACCAGGCGTACGGCGGCGTGGTGCCCGAGCTGGCCTCGCGGGACCATATCCGCAGGCTCCTGCCCCTGGTGCGCGAGGCGCTGGCGGCCGCACAGTCCGCCCCGGATGCCATCGACGGGGTGGCCTACACCGCGGGTCCGGGACTGATCGGGGCGCTCCTGGTGGGTGCGGGATTCGCGCGCAGCCTCGCCTACGCCTGGGGCAAGCCCGCGGTCGGCATTCACCATCTCGAGGGGCATCTGCTGGCGCCGCTGCTCGAGTCCGAGGCGCCGGAGTTCCCATTTCTGGCCTTGCTGGTTTCCGGAGGCCATACCCAGCTCGTGGACGTGGCGGGGGTGGGGGACTACCGCATTCTCGGGCAGACGCTCGACGATGCCGCGGGGGAAGCGTTCGACAAGACGGCGAAGATGCTCGGACTCCCGTATCCCGGCGGAGCCGCGCTTGCCCAGCTGGCCGAGTCCGGGCGAAGCGGCCGCTTCAGCTTTCCGCGGCCAATGCTCGATCGCCCGGGACTGGACTTCAGTTTCAGTGGCTTGAAGACGGCCGCCCTAGTAGCCTTGCGGGGCCGCGTCGTGGACCAGGAGATTCGGGCCGACGTCGCACGCGGTTTCCAGGAGGCGGTGGTCGACACGCTCGCTGAAAAGGCGCGCCGGGCACTCGCGGCCGACGGCCATCGGCGGCTGGTGGTGGCCGGCGGCGTGGGCGCCAACCGGCGACTGCGCGAGCGTCTCGGTGACATCGCGCGCGATGCGGGAGCGAAGGTGTACTTTCCGCGGACCGAGTTCTGTACGGACAACGGCGCGATGATCGCGTTGGCGGGCGCATTGCGCCTGGCGGCGGGGCAGCGCCAGGGGCTGGCCGTTGATGCCCGGGCAAACTGGGAGCTCGGGACTCGGGGATCGATGGTCGATTAGACTCAAGAGTTCAATGGACAAGATATTCATTCATGCGCTCAAAGCCGAGGCGATCATCGGCATCTACGACTGGGAGCGTCAGGTCCGCCAGTCGGTCCTCGTCGACATCGAGATCGGCGCCGATATCCGCAAGGCGGCGCTCACCGACTCGATCGAGGACACCTTGAATTACAAGCGGGTGGCCAAGCGGGTGCTGGCGTTCATCGAGGCGTCCGAATTTCAATTGGTGGAGACGCTCGCAGAGCATCTGGCCATGCTGATCCTCGAGGAGTTCGGCGTGCCGTGGGTGCGTATCCACCTCTCGAAGCCCGGAGCCGTGCGAAGCTCGAGGGACGTGGGCGTCGAGGTCGAGCGGGACCGCATCGCCCTCGCGTCCTGGCTCGACGCGCGCGCTCGCTCGGTTCCGGTCTCACCGCACCGATGAGCCCGACCTTCGAGGTCGATCTTCCGCTCACCTGGCGGCAGATCGGCGCCATCGGCGACCGGGGTGCCTCGCTGTCGCTGTCGCCGGCTGCCCTCGCGCGGATCCGGGCGGCGCACCGGCTGGTCGAGTCGTTGGTCGAGAAGAACGTGCGCGCCTACGGCGTCAACACGGGCGTCGGAGCGCTTTGCGATGTGGTCGTGACCCCGGCAAAGCAGCGCGAGCTGTCGCGCAACATCGTCATGAGCCATGCCGTCGGCGTCGGACCGGCGCTCGAGGCGGCTCGGGTCCGGGCCATCATGGCCGCCGCGGTCAACAACTACGCGCACGGATACTCTGGCGTGCGGCCGGAGGTTGCGGTACGGCTTTGCGAGTTCCTGGGGCGGGACTTGCTCCCGGAAGTCCCGTCCTGCGGCTCGGTCGGCTATCTCACCCACATGGCGCATATCGCGCTGGTGATGATCGGCGGGGGCCGCGCGCGCGTCGGGCGGGCGGGCGGCGGGGAATCGAGCGGCAAGCCGAGCGGCGAGTCTTTCTCCGGCAGCGCCGCGCTCGCCGCGGCCGGCCTCGAACCGCTGGTCCTTCAGGCCAAGGAAGGATTGAGCCTGGTCAACGGCCTGCCATGCGCGACGGGTTTGGCGGCGCTCGCGCTCACGCGCGCTGCGCGCCTGCTCGACTGGTCGGACCTCATCGGCGCCATGAGCTTCGAGAATCTGCGAGGCCAGATTGCGGCCTTCGACGCCGAGGCCTTGAGCCTGCGCGTCTCTGCTTCCACGCGGCTGGTGGGCGAACGCCTCCGCGCGCTGCTCGCCGGCAGCGCCATTCTCGCCGCGAGCGCCGGACGGCGGACTCAGGACCCGTTGAGCCTGCGCGCGATACCCCAGGTGCACGGCGCCGTGCGCGACCAGTTCGCGCAAGCGGCCGCCACGGTGGACGCCGAACTCGCCTCGGTGAGCGACAATCCCGTGGTGGTCGGCACCCGAGAAGCGCCGCGAGCTCTTTCCGAGGCGCATGCGGTGGGAGCGGCCCTCGGGCTTGCCGGCGATGCGCTCGGCATCGCCGTGGCCGAGTTGGCCGCCATGTCCGAGCGGCGCATCGACCGGCTGGTCAATCCGCTGGTGAGCGGTCTTCCGGCCTTCTTGGCGGCGGACTCGGGCGCGGGGTCGGGATTCATGATCGCGCAATATACGGCCGTCTCCCTGGCGGCCGAGAATCGCCGCCGCGCGGCTCCGGCGAGCCTCGACGGCGGAATCACTTCCGGCCTGCAGGAGGATCACTTGGCGCACGCGACTCCCGCGGCCTTGAAGCTGCTCGATATCGTCGACAACACCGAGGCCATCCTCGCGATCGAGCTGTTGGCGGCCGTGCAGGCATACGACCTCAACCCCGATGCGCCGGCACGGGCGCCCGCGACCGAGGCTGCCTATCGCAGAGTGCGGCGGATCGTGAGCCTTTACCGGGATGATCGTCCGCTCGCCGGCGACATCGGTGCGATTCGCGGCATGCTGCGCGAACAGGACGCCGAGGCGCCGTGCTAGATGCTGCGGCCGCCGTCGACGGCGATGATCTGCCCCGTGATGTACGGCGCGTCCTTGGCGAGGAATAGCGCCGTGCGCGCGACATCCGCGGGGCTGCCGTGACGCCCCAAGGCCGTCTTGCCGATGATCTCGTGCTTCAGCGCCTCATCCATGCCGTGCTCCGGCCAAAGCACCGGCCCAGGCGCGATACCGTTGACCCGGATTTCGGGGCCGAGCTCGCGGGCCAGCGAGCGCGTCAGCATGGCGAGGCCCGCCTTGGCGACGCTGTATACCGGATAGCCCTTCAAGGGCTTGAGGCCATGGATGTCGACGATGTTGATGATGAGGCCGCGCCGCTGGGCGAGGCTCGGGGCCGCCGCCTGCGCCAGGAAGAGCGGGGCCTGCAGATTGGTGCCGATCAGATCGTTCCACTGCTCCCGTGTGATCTCGCCGATGCTCGAGGGAGCGAAGCTCGAGGCATTGTTGATCAGCACATCCACGCCGCCGAAGGCTCGAATCGCGGCCTTCACGAGATTCTCCGGGGCCTCGGGGCCGAGCAAGTCCGAGCCATGCACCGCTGCGGTGCCCGGCCGGGCGCGATTGAGTTCCTCCGCCAACTCCGCGGCCGCCGCCGCGGACGAGCGGTAGTGAATGAGCACGCGCGCGCCGGCGCCGTGCATCGCGCGGACGATCTCGGCGCCCACGCGCCGCGCCCCTCCGGTGATGAGGACCACTTTGCCCTCGAGCGAAGTGACTTCGTTGGATGCCGCCATCGTCGGAACGATACCGGATTGTCCGCGGGGCGTGTACCGGGCGGTGACCATGCCTTCTGAGCCTGCTCCCGGGTCGGGCGCAGCCGCTCTCGGCGCGGACCAAGTCGAGCATGCCGCCAAAATGCGCGAGCGGCTGAGCGGCGAGATTCGAGAGGCGGGCGGCTGGATCGGTTTCGAACGCTACATGGAGGCCGCGCTGTACGCGCCCGGTCTCGGCTATTACAGCGCCGGTGCGCGAAAACTCGGGCCGGGAGGCGATTTCACCACCGCCCCGGAGGTCTCGCCCCTGTTCGGCGCTTGCCTCGCGCGGCAATGCGCCGAGGTGCTCGAGCGGCTGAAGGGCGGCACGATCCTCGAAATCGGCGCAGGCACCGGCGCGCTGGCGGCGGATATTTTGATGCGGCTGGAGAGCCTGGGCCAACTGCCCGGGCAATATCTGATTCTCGACGTGAGCGCCGATTTCAAGGAACGGCAACGGCGTACGCTCGAAAGGCGGGTGCCGCATCTCAGCGGGCGCGTGGAATGGATCGAGAGTCCGCCCGCGGCGCAGTTCGACGGCGTGATTCTCGCCAACGAAATTCTCGACGCGCTGCCGGTCACGCGCTTTCGCTGGAACTCGACCCATTGCGAGGAGCTCGGGGTGAGCATCGAGCGCGATCGGTTCGTGTGGTCGGCGCGCCCCGCGGGTCCCGAGCTGACCCTCGTTTGCCGCTCCCTGGCGGACGCGGGCGGCGGCTGGGCGGACGGCTACGTTTCCGAATACTGCGCGCGGCTTCCTTCCTGGTCTCTCGAGGTCACTCGAGCACTGCGCAGAGGTCTCGCGCTCTGGATCGACTACGGGTTGCCGCGCCGGCAGTATTATTTTCCGGAGCGCCGGGACGGGACTCTCATGTGCCATTTTCGCCAGCACGCCCATGGCGATCCGTTTCTGCACCCCGGATTGCAGGACATCACGGCTTGGGTCGATTTCACCAGGCTGGCCGAGGCTTGCGCGCCCGCTGGATGCTCACTCGCCGGCTTCTGCACGCAGTCGTATCTGTTGGCCGCGCTGGCGGTGGATCAGGAAATGCGCCAGCTCGCCGGATCGGACCATTACCGGTTTGCGCGGCTCGCGAACGAGGCGCGGCGGCTGATGCTGCCGGGCGAGATGGGCGAGCGGTTCAAGGCGATGGCGTGGCTGCGCGAACTCGAGATGCCGCTCACCGGCTTCTCGCTGCAGGACCTGCGGCACACGCTTTAGCCGCGCCCCGCGCCTTGGAATTTCGCGCGCACCGCCGTCACCGCATCGAGCCTGCGGCGGCTGATGAGTTCGGCAATCGCGGCTCCGGCACGGCCGGTGAGATCCTCCGGCGTCGGCTTGACCGCCGCCGCCGCTTCGCGGGCCGAGAGCAGATACTCGCGCTGCGGATAGGGGCGGTCCTCCAAGCCCGCGCGGCCTCTGGAGTCCGCCTCGCAAGCCAACAGCGCCTGCGCGAACCGCTCCGGCCGGCGGAAGGCGTCGGCGCGCTCCATGAACTCGACCACCGTCTTGGGCTTGAGCTCGAAGGCCCGGTGCGCGATGCCATGATAGCGGGCCACGATCAGCGCGAGATCGCGGTAGTCGCCGGGCAGACGCAGGCGTTCCGCCAGATCCCCGATGAGCGAGACGCTGCGTTCTTCATGGCCGCGGTGCCCGGGCCATTCCGGCGGCGGCGTCCTGGCCTTGCCGAGGTCATGGACCAACGCCGCGAACCGCACCTTCGAATCTGTGCTCAACATCGAGGCCTGATCGAGCACCATGAGCGTGTGCACGCCGGTATCGATCTCCGGGTGCCAGCGCGCGGGCTGCGGAACACCGAACAGGGCGTCGATTTCCGGATAGATGCGCTCGAGAGCGCCGCACTCGCGCAGCACCTTGAAGAATGCGCCGGCGGCAGGCTCCCGCAGAGCCTTTTCCGATTCCTGCCACACCCGCTCGGCGACCAGCGCGTCGACCTCGCCGGCGAGCACCATGCGCCGCATGAGCGCCATGGTGTCGGGCGCCACCCGAAATCCCAGCGGCACGAAGCGCGCGGCGAAGCGCGCCAGCCGCAGGATGCGCACCGGATCCTCGACGAAGGCGTCGGACACGTGACGCAGAAGGCGGGCCTCGAGGTCGCGTTTGCCGCCGAGCGGATCCACCAAGGTCCCGTCGGGCTGCCTCGCCATGGCGTTGATGGTCAGGTCGCGGCGGCCGAGGTCTTCCGCGAGAGTGACTTCGGGGCCGAACTCCACGCTGAATCCGCGGTAGCCCGGCGCGGTCTTGCGCTCACGCCGAGCGAGCGCATATTCCTCGTGCGTGTCCGGGTGCAGGAACACCGGAAAATCGCGGCCCACCTCGCGGAACTTGCGCCGCTCGAGCTCCTCTCGCGTGCCGCCCACGACCACCCAGTCGCGCTCCTTCACCGGCAACCCGAGCAACTCGTCTCGAACCGCTCCGCCGACCAGATACACTTGCATGGGTGCATAGTATCAGCATCAATCGGCGCATCTGCGCCGCCGCCGCCGCTGCCTTCCTCTGCTCCTTGCTGGGCGGATGCTATCTGCTGCAGAGCGCCGCGGGACAATGGCAGGTGCTGTCCAAACGCAGGCCGATCTCGCGGGTCATCGCGAATCCCGCCACGCCTGCGCAGGTCAGGAGCCAGCTCGAAGCCGTGGCGCAGATCCGCGAGTTCGCGAGCCGCCGCCTCGGCCTGCCCGACAACGGCAGCTATCGGAGCTACGCCGACCTGGGCAGACGGTACGTCGTCTGGAACGTGGTTGCCGCGCCGGAGTTCTCGGTCGATCCGAAGGAGTGGTGCTATCCGATAGTCGGGTGCGTGGCCTATCGCGGCTATTTCGTCGAGCGCCGGGCGCGCCGATTCGCAGAGCAGCTGCGCCGGCGCGGGTTCGATGTGACCGTCGACGGCGTCGCGGCCTACTCGACGCTCGGACATTTCGACGATCCGATCTTGAATACCATGCTCGGCTGGAGCGACGTCGAGCTTGCCTCAATCATCTTCCACGAGCTCACCCACCAGATGATCTATGTTCCGAACGATGCCGACTTCAACGAAGCGCTCGCGGTGACGGTCGAGGAAGAGGGCGTGCGCCGCTGGCTCGAATCGCAGGGCCGAGAGCAGGATCTCGAGCGCCATCGCGAGTACGAGGAGCGGTTCGCCCAGGTGCTGCATCTCTTGACCCGGGCGAGGGACGAGCTGCGCACGCTGTACGCGTCCGGCATCGATCACACAGAGATGCGGCGTGAAAAATCCGCCGTGTATGCGGCGCTCCGCAAGTCCTACTCCGATCTTCGCCTCTCGTGGGGGGGGCATGCGCCCTTCGATTCCTGGTTCGACGGCGAGCTCAACAACGCCAATCTCGCTTCGATCGCCACTTACTACGATTGCGTGCCCGGCTTTCGGCGCGAGCTCGCGGCCGTCGGGGGAAATCTCGACGCTTTCTATGCCCGGGTGCGGGAGCTCGCGAAGCTCGATCAACACCGGCGGGACTCCCTGCTGTGCGGGCAGCCGTGATGGCGGCGCCCGGGGAATTCATCCGGCACGGAACGCCCGCATTTCGCCGCACCAACCTGGCGTTGTTCGCCGTCGGCGTCGCGACGTTCGGCCTCTTGTATTGCGTGCAGCCGCTGATGCCGGAGTTCAGCCGGCAATACGGAGTGAGCGAGGCCGGCAGCGCGCTTTCGCTCTCACTACCCACCGGCGTGATGGGGGTCGCGCTGCTGTTCGCGGGCGCGGTCTCGGATGCGCGAGGGCGCAAGGGAATCATGGCAGCATCGATACTCTGCTCTGCGCTGCTCACCTTGCTCATCGCAGCCGCGCCCAATTGGCCCGCTTTGCTGGCGCTTCGGACCGTGCTCGGCCTCACGCTGAGCGGACTGCCGGCGGTCGCGATGACGTATCTCAGCGAGGAGGTGCACGCGGACTCCATCGGCCTCGGCATGGGGCTCTATATAGGGGGCAGTGCGGTGGGCGGCCTGGGCGGGCGGCTCCTGACCGGAGTGATGGCGGACTTCTTCGGCTGGCGATGGGCGATGGCCGCGATGGGCGCGGTCGGATTGGCGTGTGCGTGGATTTTCTCGCGGAGCCTGCCGCCATCGCGGCGCTTCGTGCCGCAGCCGCTCGAGCTCCGCGTGCTGGCGAGGCGCTTCGCCGGCACCCTGGCGGACCCGGGATTGCCCTGGCTGTTCGCGGAAGGCTTCGTGCTGTTGGGAGCCTTCGTCACCATTTACAACTACATCGGCTATCGTTTGATGGCGCCGCCTTATGCCTTGAGCCAAGCCGCGGTGGGCATGCTGTTCAGTGTCTATCTGGTCGGCACCTTCAGCTCGCCGTTCATCGGGCACCTCGCCGGCCGTCTCGGACGGCGCAAGGTGCTGTGGACCATGTTCGTCATCATGCTCGCGGGGCTGGCGCTGACGACGGCCGGCTCGCTGACGCTGATCATCGCGGGCATGGCGGTGATCACGTTCGGTTTCTTCGGCGGCCATTCCATCGTCTCGAGCTGGGTAGGCCGACGTGCGGGAGAGGCCAAGGCGCAGGCGAGCTCGATGTATCTGTTCGCCTACTACCTGGGATCGAGCCTCGCCGGAGCGGCGGGCGGGCTGTTCTACGCTGCCCACGGATGGGCGGGCGTCGCCGCCTTCGTCGCCACCTTGTTCGGGCTCGGGCTGCTTTTCGCCTGGCGCCTGTATCACTTGGCGCCTCTCGCCGTGGCGTCGCCGCCCGGAAGCCCGGAGCCTTCGCTTCCCTGAGCGGGAGCCGCCGAGGCTCAGGACCGGCCGGTTGCCGCCCGGTCGAGGCTCAGCCTCGCGTTGTCTTCCAGCGCACCGACATATTGCCGCGCCGAGGCGGCCATGGAATGCGGCTGGAGCTTGAGTCTCGCGAAGCCGTCCTCGGTGCACACGCTGTCGATCTTGAGCGATTGATAGTTGTCGCTGGAGAACGGCCGCCCGGGAACGAAGTCGAACGCCGCCGCCTCCAAGCGGCCGGCGAAGTTGGGAAGCCCGGCGATCCAGCGGCGCTGACCCGTGATCCTGGCGACCAGGCAGACGACCTCGCGCAGCGTGTAGATCTGCGGACCGCCGAGCTGGTAGGTCTGCCGGCTCGAGCCCCCGCCGCGCAGACAGCGCAGCATGGCGTCGACCACATCGTCGACAAATACGGGCTGGAAGCGCGCATTTGGCCGAGCGAGCGGCAGAATGCCCGGCGCGGACGCGAGCAGCCGGGCGAAGCGGTTGAGGAAGGTGTCGCCGGGACCGAACATGACCGAGGGCTGAAAGATGGTCCAGTCGAGCGCCCCGCCGTGCTCGCGGATCAATTTTTCCGCCTCGCCCTTGGTGCGCAGGTAATGGCTCGGCGCGCCGACGGCGGCTCCCAGCGCCGACACTTGCAGGAGCCGTCCCACGTTCGCCGAGCGCGCCGCGAGCAGCAACGTGCGCGTGAGCTCGGTGTGCGCGCGCCGAAAACCGGCGCCGCCGAACCAGCGCTCGTTCAAGATGCCGATCAGATTGACCACCGCATCCTTGCCGCGCAAACGCTCGGCGAGCTGCGCTTCGTCGTACACGTCGCAGTTCTCCAACGCGAGGCCGGGCAGCACCAGCAGATGCTTGTGGAGCTCGCGGTCGCGGGACAGCACGGTGACGCGATGATTATCCTTGAGCAGACGGGCGGTCAGCCGGGTGCCGAGAAAGCCGGTGCCGCCGAGGATGCAGATGGACAAAGGTTTCATGACATCAGCGGATCGGGATGAGCAGGGTCGAAGGCCCGCGCCGGACGTTGAGCATCAACAGGTTCACGCCCTTGGCGGCCTCCCGGAAGGTCTTGATGCTCGAGACCGGCGTTCGGCCGATGCCGATGATCACATCGTTGGAGCGGAGGCCCGCGACCGAAGCGGGACTCGCTTCGGTGACGCCGCGCACCAGTACTCCGCCGCCATCGGGAGCGTCGGCGAGATCCGCGCCTTCGAGCCCATGGTGGATGTCGGTCGCGGCGGCGGCTTCGGTTTCCGTCCGCTCCGCCACGAGCGCAGTGACCTTGCGAGGCTTGCCGTCGCGCAGCAATCCGATCTCGACCTGATCTCCGATCTGCAGCATTCCGATGGAATTGCGCAGCTCGTGGGCGTTCTTGATGGGAGCGCCGTTGATCGAGACGATGATGTCGCCGGTCTTGATACCCGCGCGCTCCGCCGAAGAGCCCTGGCTCACGCCCGCCACCAGCGCGCCGCTCGCATCGGCGAGCCCGAATTCCTTGGCGATGTCGGGCGTCACGTCGTAGATGTTGACCCCGAGAACGCCGCGCTTTACCTGTCCGTATTTGATCAACTGATCCATGACGCCCTTCGCCATGTTGACGGGAATGGCGAAGCCGATGCCGATGTTACCGCCGCTGCCGGACAGGATCGCCGAGTTGATGCCGACCAACTCGCCCCTGAGGTTCACCAGGGCGCCGCCGGAGTTGCCGGGATTGATGGAGGCATCGGTCTGAATGAAGTCCTCGTAGCCGTCGGGATTGATGCCGGTGCGCCCGAGCGCGCTGACGATGCCGGCGGTCACGGTGTGCTGCAGGCCGAAAGGGTTGCCGATCGCAACCACGTAATCGCCCACCTCGAGATGCGAGGAATCGCCGAGCGCCATGGCGATGAGGTTCGGCTGCTTGGCTTGAAGCACCGCGATGTCCGCGCCTTCGTCGGATCCGACGACCTTTGCCGGGAAGCTGCGGTTGTCGAGCAGCGTCACGGTGATCTCGTTGGCGTTTTCGATCACGTGGAAGTTGGTGATGATGTAGCCGTTCTTGGCGTCGACGATTACGCCGGAGCCCGCGCTTTGAAACGGCCGCTCATGGGGCTTCGCGTCGGGAGGAACGTTGAAGAATTGCCGAAAGAACGGATCGTCGAGCAACGGATTGCGCTGTCCCGGCTTCTCCTTGATGGTGCCGCGCGTCGCGATGTTGACCACCGCCGGAGACACCCGCTTGACCATGGGAGCGAGCGAGGGCATCGGCGCGGCCTCGGCCGGTGCCGGCGGCGCGGCTGCGAACGCCGCGGGCGACGCCAGCCCGAAGGTGATCACGGCCGCCGCAAGTCCAAAACGCAAATTCATGCGCGATCCTTGTATTCAGATGAGTCGTCGGGCCGGCCACATAAAGAGGGGCCGGAGGATGAGTCCGGCCCCTCGCGTCACTGCCCTCAACCCGCGATTTTACACCGTAAGATCGCGCGCGGCGGACAGTCTTAGGCTGCTTCGACCGCAATCCGTTGCGGCTGCACTTGGGCGAGTTTGGGAATTGTGACCTCCAGCACCCCGTGGGCGGCCTTCGCCTTGATGTTCTGCACATCCGCCGTCTCCGGCAGGTTGAAGCGGCGCTGGAACTCGCCGGTGATGCGCTCGACGCGGCGGTAACCGTCGCGCTCTTCGCGCTTCGCCTCCTCGCGTCGTCCGCGAATCGTCAACACGCCCTGCTCGGACGTGATCTCCACCGCCTTCGGATCGACGCCCGGCAAATCCACGTGGAGCACGAATCGATTATCTTCCTCGTGAATGTCGGCGGGAGGCAGCCAGGCGCCGGAATCCGCCGCGGTGGTCTGCGAGGCGCCGAACAGGCGGTCGATGTCTCGATGGAAACGGTTCACGAGCGACCAAGGCTCGTATCGCACGACAGTCATGATGCTCTCCTCGATAAAGTGGTTGATGAAATGAATACAGTGAAAAAGCGCTTGCCACCCGAGGTTGGGACGGTGCCAACCATTTCAACGGCGCCGGGGCGCTTCGGCCGAGCTCCGCCCGGCCGCCCGGGTCAAAAGCACGAACACGTTGGGGCGAATGTCAATGGGACATATTGTGGATAAGGTGTGGACCACAAGATATTGCGATCGGCAAATCTTCCCCTTGACCGAAAGAGCACAAAGTGCCGTGAGGAAATTCATCGGGACAATCAAATAACATCATGAATTTGCTATTGTTTTAGAGTCAAAAATTTGAGTAAAAAAATCTTGACGCTGATCACAGTCAAGTCTTAACCTTCAAACCCGGACACAACATGTTGTGGTCGGAAGTCGCGAAAGTCCCTCCAAATTCCTGATCCGACCGCAAGGCCGTTTTCTTCGCCGGGACCCACCGCTACTTGTCTTTGAGTGACTCGCCATAACTATAAGGGAGCGGCTTTCAACCCATGAATACGGTGGTTCAAATACAGCCAAAAGACGTCGGCAGCATTCCTTATCAAGAAGCGTCCTATGACATCTGGGATAAGAAATACCGGCTGATCGCCAAGGACGGGTCGCCGGTCGACCGGTCGATGGACGACACGTACAAGCGCGTCGCGCGTGCGCTCGCGGACGTGGAATCCCCGGAGCTGCGCGAGCAGTGGTACGAATCTTTCCTCTGGGCGTTGCGCCACGGTGCGATCCCCGCAGGCCGCGTCACGTCCAACGCCGGCGCGCTCGAACACAAGCCCGCCACGTCGACCATCAATTGCACGGTATCCGGCACGATCCGCGACTCGATGGACGACATCTTGAACAAGGTGCACGAGGCCGGGCTCACCCTGAAGGCGGGTTGCGGCATCGGCTACGAATTCTCGACGCTGCGGCCGCGCGGCGCCTACGTGACGGGGGCGGGCGCCTACACCTCGGGCCCGCTGTCGTTCATGGATATCTACGACAAGATGTGCTTCACCGTGTCTTCCGCCGGCGGCCGCCGCGGCGCGCAGATGGGAACCTTCGATGTCGGCCATCCCGACGTGCTGGAGTTCATCCGCGCCAAGCGCGAGAACGGCCGGCTGCGTCAATTCAATCTGTCGCTGCTCGTCACCGACGAGTTCATGAAGGCGGTCAAGAGCGACGGTGAATGGCGATTGGCGTTCCCGCTATCGCGCAACGAGTACGAGACGGAGCGGCCGGATTTGACCGACACCGGCAAATTCGTCTGGCGCGAATGGCCGGATGCCAGGGGCTACGTGTCGAACGAGGAGGGGCTGGTGGCGTGCAAGATCTACAAGACGCTGCCGGCGCGGCGCGTGTGGGATCTCATCATGTCCTCCACCTACGATTTCGCGGAGCCCGGGTTCATCCTCATCGACCGGGTCAACGAAATGAACAACAACTGGTGGGCCGAGAACATCCGCGCCACCAATCCCTGCGGAGAACAGCCGCTGCCCCCGTACGGCTCCTGCCTCCTCGGCTCGGTCAATCTCACGAAATTCGTGGTAGACCCGTTCACCGAGGACGCGCACTTCGATTGGGACACCTACCGCAAGGTCGTGAAGGTGTTTACGCGCATGCTCGACAACGTGGTCGAGATCAACGGCCTGCCGCTCGAGCCGCAGCGCAACGAGATCCTGCGCAAGCGCCGCCACGGCATGGGATTCCTGGGTCTCGGCTCGACCATCACCATGATGTGCATGAAGTACGGCTCGAAGAAATCGGTTGCCTTCACCCAGAACGTGTCGCGCGAGATGGCGGTCGCGGGCTGGGAGGCGGGCTTGGACCTCGCCCGCGAAAAGGGCCCCGCGCCCATCATGAACGAGGAGTTCACCGTCACGCCCGAGATGCTGCGCAAGCGCCCCGAAATGGTGAAGGACGGTTGGCGCGTGGGCGCGAAAGTCGCGGGACGCGTATTGCACGCGCGCTACAGCCGTTACATGCAGCGGATCGCCGAGGCCGCTCCGGAGCTCGTGGACGAGCTGGCAGAGGTCGGCGCGCGCTTCACGCATCACAGCTCCATCGCGCCCACCGGCACGATCTCGCTGTCGCTCGCGAACAATGCGTCGAACGGCATCGAGCCTTCCTTCGCCCACCATTACTTCCGCAACGTGATCCGCGAGGGCAAGAAGTCCAAGGAGAAGATCGACGTGTTCTCCTTCGAACTGCTCGCCTACCGCGAGTTGGTGAATCCGCGCGCGATGCCCAACTCGCAGAACGCGGCGGAGAAGCTTCCGGACTACTTCGTCTCCGCGGACGACATCGGGCCGAAAGAGCACGTGGATATTCAGGCCGCCGCGCAGCTTTGGGTCGACTCGTCGATTTCGAAGACCGCCAACGTTCCGACGGACTACAAGTACGAGGATTTCAAGGACATTTATTTGTATGCCTTCGAGCAGGGTCTGAAGGGCTGCACCACGTTCCGCTTCAATCCGGAAGCCTTCCAGGGCGTTTTGGTCAAGGAAGACGACCTCAAGAACACGACCTACGTGTTTACGCTCGAAGACGGCACGGAGGTCGAGGCGCGGGGCGATCAGGAGATCGAATACGACGGTGAGATGCACACCGCCGCGAATCTCTACGATGCTCTGAAAGAAGGCTACTACGGGAAGTTTTGATATGGCGCACATCAAGATAGAGAAGAAAATCGCGAAGTACCGGGTGCTGAAGCCCGAGGTGAAATCCGCGGAGACCTCTCCCGCGGCCAAGGAGCCGGTCAAGACGCAGGACAACGTCATCTGGATGCACGAAAAACTCGAGCGTCCGGAAGTGCTGATCGGCTCGACCTACAAGATCAAGACCCCCGTCTCCGATCACGCCATGTACGTGACCATCAACGACATCGTCTTGAACGAGGGTACGCCGCACGAGCAGAGGCGCCCCTTCGAGGTGTTCATCAATTCGAAGAATCTGGACCATTTCCAGTGGATCGTGGCGCTGACGCGGGTCATTTCCGCGGTATTCCGCAAGGGCGGCGATACCACCTTCCTGGTGGACGAGCTCAAGGCCGTGTTCGATCCGCGCGGAGGCTATTGGCAGCCGGGCGGGAAGTTCATGCCCTCGACCATCGCGGAGCTCGGCTACGTGATCGAGCGGCACCTGCAATCGATCGGGCTCCTGAAGAAGCCGGAGCTCGATGCGCATCAAAAGAAGCTCGTGGACCAAAAGCGCGCGGAGTTCGAGGCGCGCACCAAGCAGACCGATGCATTCTCCAAATCGCATTTTCCGGACGGGGCGCAGCTCTGCGCGAAGTGCAGCACCGCCGCGGTGGTGATGATGGACGGCTGCCAGACCTGTCTGAACTGCGGCGAGTCGAAGTGCGGGTAGGCCGGCGATAGCGATAGCGCGCCGCGGCGGTCGCCGGGGCTGTGAGCCGGTCGCCGGCGGCTGCCGCGCATTTGAGAAATGCCGGGCGGGTTTGGTATCGTCGGGCTCGTTCATTCTCCAGTCACCCCATTGCACCTCATCCATCGCATAAAGCTCGCGGCGCTCTGCTTGTTGCTGGCGCCGGCGTTTTTCGGCCTCCCGGCCGCCGCGGACGAACAGGATCCTTTCGCCCATCCGCCGGCGCTCGAGCCGGACATCCGCTTTTGGATACGGGTCTATACCGAAGTCACCACCGACCAGGGCCTGCTCCACGACGATTGGAACCTCAATCTGGTCTACGAAGTGCTGCGCTTCGACCCCGCTTCCTCGCCGACGCAGCGCGAAAGGCGCGTCACGGAAGCGAAGGCGCGTTACGCGGCGCTCCTGCGGCGCTTCGCGGCGGGCGCCACGGCCGATCTGACGCCTCATGAGAAACGCATCCTGGATGCGTTCGGGGACAAGCCGAGGCCCCGGGATTTTCTCGACGCCATCGACCGGATCCGCTTTCAGCTCGGCCAGGCCGACCGTTTTCACGAGGGGCTGATCCGCTCGGCGGCGTGGGAGACGCATATCGCCAGCGTGCTCAAGCGGCATGGGGTTCCGGAGGAGATCGCGGCGCTGCCGCATGTGGAGTCCTCGTTCAATCCGGAGGCCTACTCCAAGGTCGGTGCGGCCGGCCTGTGGCAGTTCATGCCCTCGACGGCGAAGCGATTCATGCGGGTGGACGGCATCGTCGATGAGCGGCTCGATCCCTACAGTGCGACCGAGGCCGCCGCCAACTTGATGCTCTACAACTACCGGCTGCTCGGCAGCTGGCCGCTGACCGTCACGGCCTACAACCACGGCCCCGGCGGCCTCCGCCGCGCGCAGGATGAGCTGGGAACGAGCGACATTGCCGTCATCGTCAAGCGATACCAGGGCGCGACCTTCGGCTTCGCCTCGCGCAATTTCTATGTCGCGTTCCTGGCGGCGCTGGAGGTCGATCGTCATGCGGAGCAGTATTTTGGTCCGCTGCCCCGGCTCCCGGAAACGGATAACACCCCCGTTGAGCTTCCGGACTACATTCCCGTGACCACGCTGGCGAAGGCGTTCAAGGTCGACATGGGCGCGCTCAAGGTGCTGAACCCGGCGCTGCGCCCGCCGATCTGGAACGGCTCCCGCTTGGTGCCGCGCGGGTACGCCCTGCGCCTGCCGGGCAGCGAGTCCCCGAGCGAGGTCGAGGCGGCCTGGGCGCGCGTGCCCGCGGCGCAGCGCTACCTCGCCCAGCGCAACGACGGCGCGCATCGGGTACGCAGGGGAGAGACGCTCGCCGGCATCGCATCGGCGAGCGGCGTGAGCCTCTCGCGGCTCTTGTCGGCGAACGGTTGGAATGCCGCCCACGCCGTCAGCCGCGGCGAGACGGTACGCATTCCCATGCCCGCGTCCCGCGCCGAAGGGCAGGCGGAGGAGGCGGTCGCTGCCCCGCCGAGCACCTTGCTCGCGGAACACGCCACGACGCCGTCGGCGCCGGCGCCCACGCCGCCGACCGCCGCGGAACAATCGCTGCAACATCCCAAGGGCGCACCGGAGAAGGCCGCCGCGGCGGCACCCCGCGAGCCGGTGTCGCCGCGGCAAACCGATAGTGCGGCGCTATTGCCGGCGAGTGCACCGACGGGCGGGCCGGACGCGACGGACTATCGGGTCGGCGCAGGCGACACGGTCGTCGTACAGGCGGAGGAGACCCTGGGGCATTTCTCGGATTGGACCGGAGTCGACAGCCAAACCCTGCGCAGGCTCAACCGGCTCCACAAGAATGCGCAGGTGACGCTCGGCCGCAAGATCAAGCTCGATCTGTCCAAGGTGACCGCGGCGCAATTCGTCGCCGCGCGCACGGACTACCACCATCACTTGCAGGAGGCGTTCTTCGCCGCCCACCGCATCGCCGGCACCGAGAACTACACCGTGAAGCGCGGCGAATCGCTGTGGACGGTGGCAATACAGCACGGCGACCTGCCGATTTGGCTGGTGGCGCAGTACAACCCCGACGTGGACTTCCACGACATGCGGCCGGGTACGACGATCGCCCTGCCGCGGGTGGTCGACATCAACCGTCAATAGCCTCGGGCATGCAGATATCTGGTGAGAGTCTCATGCGCATCCGGTCCAGCGGCGAAATGAACCACCGAGTCGCCCGCTTTCACGTCGAGGCCGATCTTGCCGCTGGCGGCCATGCGCTTCAGCAGCTCGAGATCGACGCCGAAATAGGCGGTCTCGCCCCAGGAGGCCACCGGTTGATAGGGGGCGCGCGCGAGCGCGGGCGGCTTGATCACCGACAGCGGCGCCGTGACATCGTCGAGCGACAGGCTCACCGCCCCGCGCGCCTGAATGTCCTCGAACCGCCAGTCGTTGCCCGGAGCGACGTGAATCCAGAGTCCATAGGCGATATTGCCCATGTTGTCCCATTCCACCGGACCGAGATACGCGAAGCTCTGGCGCCGCTGGAAAGCCGTCGAGGCCGGCGCCGCCGCTCCCTGAACGAGCTCGATGGGCTTGTCCAGCGTGCCCACGGTCATCCCGGTGCGCTCGTCGAGGACCTCGGAGGGCTTGATCGAGGATTCACCGCCGCAAGCGGCGAGCAAGGAAGCGGCGGCGGCAAGGGCGGGAAGCAGCAATGCAGGGCGACATAGGCGCATTCGGCCATTATAACGGGTCCGTGAGCTGCGGCCGGTTATATGGCGCGGCGCAGGAGCTATACTTTTAACCATGCTGAATTGCCATACGCCTCGTCAATTTTCAGGGCCCACCAGACCCTTTCTGTCGGTCTTGTGTCTCCTCGTCTCCATGGTTGCCGCCTTGGGGGGCACCGCCAAGGCTACGGAGATCGCAGCCGCCGATCACGTCGTGGTGCGCAAGGCGGAACGCAAGCTGTACCTGTACAGCGGCAGCCGATTGCTCGGGTCGTACAAGGTCGAGCTCGGCTTGGAGCCGGTGGGACAAAAGGAGCGCGAGCACGACTTCCGTACGCCGGAGGGCCATTACTACCTTGCGCGCCGCAATATTCGCAGCGATTACTTCCTGGCGATCCAGGTGTCCTATCCCAACAAGGAAGACGAGGTGCGGGCGCGCAAGAATCGCTGGGCTCCGGGAGGATCGATCATGATCCACGGAATGCCCAACGCCTTGAAGCACCCGGCCAGCTACTATGCGAGCGACTGGACCGACGGCTGCATTGCCCTGTCGAACTCCGACATGCTCGAGGTCTGGATGCGCACCCAGGACAACATTCCCATCGATATCTACCCCTAAGGCGGTGTCGGGTGGAAACCACGATTCTATCGTCTGACATGGTCGATGCCCGGGTCGCCCCGAAGGGCAGCCTCGAGCATCTGTCGCAGGACGAGATCGCCAAGCTGCTCGATTCCGGCCAGGGCGGCCTTTACCCGCTGTTTCGCAAGTGCGCGCTCGCCGTACTCTCCTCGGGCTCGGAAATCGCCGATGCGCGCACCATCTTCGAGAAGTACAAGGACTTCGACCTGCGAATCATGCGCCGCGCCTGGGGCATCAAGCTCGAGATCAAGAATGCCCCGGCGTCCGCTTTCGTCGACGGAGAAATGATCCGGGGCTTGAAGGATCATCTGTTCGCCGTGCTGCGCGACGTGGTGTTCATCTCGAACGAAATCATGGAGAGCGGCCGCTTCGATCTCAACTCCTCGCCGAGCATCACCAATGCCGTGTTCCACATCCTGCGCAATGCGCGGGTACTCGAGACCCAGTTGCGGCCCAACCTCGCCGTGTGCTGGGGCGGTCATTCCATACGCCGGGTCGAATACGACTACACCAAGAAGGTCGGCTACGAGCTGGGGCTGCGCGGCCTGGATGTGTGCACCGGCTGCGGTCCGGGCGCCATGAAGGGCCCCATGAAGGGCGCGACCATAGGCCATTCCAAGCAGCGCATCGTCGGTGGGCGCTATCTCGGCATCACCGAGCCCGGCATCATCGCCGCAGAGCCGCCCAATCCCATCGTCAGCCAGCTGGTGATCATGCCCGACATCGAGAAGCGCCTGGAGGCCTTCGTGCGGGTCGGACATGGCATCGTGGTGTTCCCGGGCGGCGCGGGAACGGCGGAGGAGATTCTATACCTGCTCGGAATCCTGCTGGATCCGGCCAACAGCGCCCTGCCGTTCCCCGTGGTCTTCACGGGACCGGCGGACTCCGAGGATTACTTCCAGCAGATCCACGAGTTCATCGGCGCGACGCTCGGGAAGAGCGCGCAATCCCGCTATCAGATGGTCATCGACGATCCGGGCGAGGTGGCGCGCACCATGGTCCAGGGCTTCGCCCAGGTGCGCGACTACCGACGCCGCCAAAGCGACTCCTACGGATTCAATTGGCTGTTGAACATACCGCTCGAGTTTCAGCTCCCGTTCGAGGTCACGCACGAATCCATGCGCGCGCTGCGGCTTTCCCGGGATCAGCCGGTGCACGAGCGGGCCGCGAACCTCCGGCGCGCGTTCTCCGGCATCGTCGCGGGCAACATCAAGGAATACGGCATCAGCGCGATCGAGCGTTATGGCCCCTTCGAACTCTCCGGCGAGGCGGCGATCATGGAACCGCTCGATCGATTGCTGCGCTCCTTCGTGGCGCAGCGGCGCATGAAATTCAGCGGCACGGAATACACACCCTGCTACCGGCTCGTCGCATGAACGAGCCGCTCTCGATCCGTTATCGGTTCGACTTGCCGGACGGATCGCAGAAGACGCTCAACTTCACGTTCGATCCCGCGAGCTTCAGGCTCACCAACACCCCTCCCCCCGCGCCCCCGTACTGGACCGAACTCGAATTCAACCAGTGCGCCAATTGCCCGCTGAAGCCGGCCGCGCACCCGCATTGTCCCTCGGCGCTGCAGATGGCGGGCGCGATCGAACCGCTGAAGGAGCTGATTTCCTTCGACACCGTGGGCGTCACGGTGCTGCAGAGCGAGCGCACGGTCTACGCGGAGACATCCGCTCAACAGGCGATGAGCTCGGTGCTGGGGCTCATCATGGCGACGGCCGGCTGTCCTTGGACGGACCGTTTGCGCCCGATGGCGCGGTTTCATCTGCCGTTCGCGAACGAGGCGGAGACCGTGTACCGAAGCGTCTCGATGTTTCTTCTGTCGCGCCAGATCACCGCCGCGGATACCCGGCCCGCCTTCGGCGCGCTGACCGAGCTCTACGAGAATTTGCACCTCGTGAACAAGGGCATGTCGCGCCGCCTCGGCGCCGCGACCAGCACGGATCCCGCGCGCAATGCGATGGCGCTGCTCGATTCCTACACGACACTCCTGCCTGCGGCGCTCGACCGCTCTCTCGAGGAGTGGAGGCCGCTCTTCGATGCGTGGGAGAGCACGTAGACTCGCGTGATTTAACTTACCGTGCCGGGCGGTGAGATGTGCATCGCAATGCGAGCGCAGCCCGGGGACGGTGTCCATGTGCCTGTGACACAGTTACTGCCACTGGAAGTGCCGGACTTCTACTGTCCGCATAGAGAGGCAACCCATGAGCGATTTCAAACAACAGACTCGTTATACCGGCGTTGACCGGCGCGCCCCGCGCGCCGAGGGGGCTGCCGCCGGGACGGCGCTCCCCCGCGAGGCCTACAAGCCCAGCGGCCGTCACGCAGCGATCACCAACAGCCTCTACAGCTGGCACAGCTACAAGAACTGGGCGGAGAAGGTCCGGGTCAGCTGGGAAGACAAGAAGTAAATCTCTCTCAAGCGGTCTCGGGCAGGGGATTGATGCCGGACATCGGGCTCGCGCCGGAATCGGGCCGCACGGTCCCCTCCTTGGCCCGGAGCCACGCCAACAGCGGTTCCCAATCTTCGATGTCCTGGCTCACGAGATTTCGCTTCATCTCAAAGAGCCCCACCCCCTGCTCCACCGCACGCACGTAATTCTGCGAATCCCGCAGGGTCGCGATCACCGGAATGCGCAGCGTCTCCAGGAACCTCATCAACGACTGATAGATCAGCGTATTGCGCCTGACGCGATTGGCGATCACCCCGATGCGGTTCTCGTCGCGCCTGACTTTGGCAATGAGCAGCAAGTCCGCGATACATCTCGAGCAGGCGTAAATGTCGATGTCGGAAGGCAGCACCGGGAC